>JACCDK010451699.1_pt1 | contig 23965 bp, 20 predicted proteins | sample 7445871 | NCBI WGS metagenome assembly JACCDK01 (sample SAMN15323436, study PRJNA562643) | freshwater metagenome | isolation source: river surface water | place: USA:Blue River Watershed | collected 2017-08-15 | reverse complement strand
TAGTTGGATTTCAAAGTATCGAAGAGTAGTTTGTGTATCTCAATCAATTTTTGTGGAGTTAAAAGAGATAGAAAAAATTAATGCAGTTGTTATTGAGAATGGTATTGACGGTGCAAGGATTTTAAAGAGAGAATCTGATTTATCTGAAAGTAGAGAGTTTCGAATTTTACAATTGTCAAGATTAGATCACCGAGTTAAAGGTCAAGATTTACTGATTGATGCCGTATTTCATTTGAAGAAAAATTGCGGAATTGAAGTACATCTCGATTTTATAGGTGATGGTGTTTCAAAATCTTATCTGGTGGAAAAAATTGATGAATTAGATTTGAATGAGTGCATCAAATTGAAAGGTGAAATGGACAGGGAAGAGGTTTACAGGAGAATATGTGGATATGATTTACTTGTTCAACCATCACGTATTGAGGGGTTTGGACTCACAATAGTTGAAGCAATGATGGCAAGAGTGCCTGTTTTGGTATCGGATTTAGAAGGTCCCTCAAATATTGTTGGTGGTGGAGAGCTCGGATTTGTTTTTAAAACTTCCAATCCACAACATTTAACAGAGATATTGAAACAAGTTTTTTTATTGAGGAATTCAATGGAATTGATGAATATGGTTGGGGAAGCCTACAACCACGCCATAGAGCATTACGGCTTGGACGAAATGGTACGAAAGTATTATGCAATTTACAGGGATTTACCTTGAATTGAATTCTCTGTAATATAGTATTTTATGAAACGAATAGTGGTATCGCTTAATTTTGGCTATTAATTTTAAGTAATTCAAACGATTAAAGTTATCTTAATTTGGTTAATCGGAGAAAGAAAGTACTTTTGGTAACTAACATGTGGCCATCACGGGAAAGGCCATATTTTGGATTGTTCGTTCAAGAGCAGGTTGAGGCTTTTGGTAAAGGTGGATTCAATTTGGAGTTTGAAATTTTAGTAATAGATGGTTATAAAAGTAAACTCAATTATGTATTTAGTGTCTTCTCAATCTTAAAAGCCATTAGGTCAGGTAGGTTTGATTTGATTCATATTCATTTTGGTTTGTCTGGTTTTTTTTTATTGTTGATTGGTAAACCCAAGATTCCCATAATATGCACTTTTCATGGTAGTGATATTTCTTCAAATAGCAAAAGGTATTTGATAAAATGGATCTCATTCAAAATTGCCAAAAAGTGCGATAGACTTATTGTATTGAATGATGATATGGCATCTGAATTAAATGCTCGGAATTTTGGCTCGGTTAAAATTCCATGTGGAGTCAACATCGATTTTTTTAAACCGTATAAATCAGAGAACGCGATTAGTAATCCTTTACTTATTGGTTTCCCTTCAGATCCATCCAGGATAGAAAAAAATTATTTTCTGTTTCAAAGAGTGATTGAAATGCTATTAATAAAATATGGATTAAAGGTTGAACGATTGCTATTCATGAAAATGGATAGAACGCAGATTCTTAAGAGCTTGAACAAAATTGATGTTCTGCTGATGACTTCGAATTACGAGGGATCGCCGCAAATTATAAAAGAGGCGATGGCTTGTAATTGCAGAATCGTGTCAAGAGATGTTGGTGATGTTTCGATACTTTTGGATGGATTGAACAATGCACAGGTCGTTCCATATAATGCTGAGATTCAGGAGTATTGTGAAGCCGTGATGAAAGTTCTAAGGGCAAGTTCATCGAAAAATGACGAAAGTTCTAGAAGTCGATTGAATACTTTAGAATTGACGGATTTAGCAGTTTGTGAAAAATTAGCAGGTATATATGTTGACGTAATTGCGCAATATAATGGGTAGGTTAGAAATATTAGGATTGCCGATTGATGCGCTGTCCATGGAGGATACCTTGCAATTGATTCGGAATTCAATTGTCGAAAGAACCCCCATTCAGCACGTGGTGGTTAATGCAGCCAAAATGGTCAATGCTCAGCGTGATGAGAAATTACGTCAATCCATCATAGAAAGTGATGTTGTCAATGCGGATGGTCAGGCTGTGGTCTGGGCTTCTCGTTTTTTAGGAAAACCTCTGCCTGAAAGGGTAGCCGGAATTGATTTAATGGAGAACCTGGTACAAATGGCTCATCAGAATCGTTTTAAAATTTTCTTTTTGGGTGCCGAAAAAGATGTTGTTGAGTCCGTTGTCATTAAGTACAAAGAAAAATTTGGTGAAGATATTATTGCTGGTTTTCGAGATGGCTATTTCCAGGAGCATGAGGAATTGAATATTGCCGAGTTCATAGCTGATTCTCAGGCTGATATTCTGTTTGTTGCAATGACTTCTCCAAAGAAAGAGATTTTCCTGAACCGCTATAAAGAAATTTTAAAGACGCCTTTTGTTATGGGCGTAGGGGGAAGTTTTGATGTTGTTTCAGGTAAGGTGAAGCGGGCTCCAATTTGGATGCAACGAAGTGGCCTTGAGTGGTTTTACAGGGTCGTACAAGAGCCAAGAAGAATGTGGAGACGTTATTTGGTGACCAATACACTTTTTGTTTGGTATGTGTTGAAAGCTAGGTTTAATTTGCGGAAATGAGTGGATTGAATGTCACAATAGTAGCCGGCGCCCGTCCCAATTTCATGAAGATTGCGCCCATCATTCATGCCATTCAACGGCAGCAAGAAACGGGGAAGAATATTCATTTTCGCTTGGTTCATACCGGCCAGCATTATGATGCCCGCATGTCAGGTGCTTTTTTCAATCAATTGAATATTCCCTCGCCTCACTGCAATTTAGAGGCGGGAGGCGGGACTCAAGCCGAACAAGCAGCGGCCATTATGGCCAAGTTTGAACAAGAACTTTTGTCCAATCCGCCTCATTGCGTTATTGTAGTGGGTGATGTCACTTCCACAATGGCTTGCACGTTAGCTGCAGTCAAATTGAACATCAAGGTAGCACACGTTGAAGCGGGTATTCGTTCCTATGATCGCTCAATGCCAGAAGAGATAAACAGAATTGTGGTGGACAGTATTTGTAATTTGTTTTATACAACAACAGAAGAGGCTTCATTGCAGTTGATGAAAGAAGGTATTCATCAGGACAATATTGTTTTTGTCGGCAACACAATGGTTGATACTTTGGTAGCCAATCTGGATCGATTGGTTCAGCCCAGTTTGTGGGGTGATTTTAAACTCAAAGCGCAAGGCTTTTTGTTATTAACGATGCATCGGCCTTCCAATGTAGATCACCCAACAGTTTTTCAGAAAAAAATTAATGCCATAGCCAATGCAGTGAATCCTTTGCCCATAGTCTTTCCGGTTCATCCCAGAACCCAAAAGAACATGGCATCTTCCGGCATTCAATTACCGGATAACATTTTTGTCACCGATCCTCTTGGATACCTCGAGTTTATGTATCTTATCAAGAACGCCAGCGGCATTGTTACGGATTCCGGTGGGGTGACGGAGGAGGCTACTTTTTTGGGTATTCCTTGTATGACTTTGAGAACCTCAACCGAACGGCCAGAAACTTGTACAATTGGAACCAACGTGCTAATTGGTGAGGATATGGATTTGTTGACATCATCATTGAAGCAATTGGTGCAAGGCAAATGGAAGGAATCCACCGTACCCCAACTTTGGGATGGTTTAGCTGCGGAGCGCATTGTACAAGATTTGCTTTCCCGATTTCCTGTTTGATTTGTTCTAAACTTTCCTCATCTTTGCCCTTGATGAGTGGTGCCAAATTTGGTTATTCGAAATACTTGCCCTTGATTGGTGTTGCAGCTGATTTGGTCGTCGTTAATGGGGTTTTCTTTCTTTCTCATTATATCCGTTTTGCTGATTGGTACTGGTGGCCAAATGAGCATGACTCCGAGTTGTGGTTTTTGGTCAATTTTATTTGGGTTGCTATAGCTTTTTATCATAAAGCCTATACTTATTTCAGAGGAGAGTCATTTGAAGAAATGCTTAGGAAGTTGACAGGCTATCACTTTATTTACTCAGCAACCGTTTTTTTGTTTCTCTTTACACTGAACTTGGACAGAGTTTCGCGGCTTTGGGTGTTGTATTATATGCTCACTAGTTTTCTTGCATTTGTTTTGGTTCGTTGGTTCTTTCAAACGTTTTTTTCATGGTACCGATCTAAGGGTTACAATTTTAGGAATGTTGTTTTGGTTGGTGATGATAGCTCTGTTCAATATCTTTTTAAGAATATGCGTGATGATATCACCCTTGGATTTAGGGTGCTTGGTTTTTTTAATGAGCTTGTTTCCAAGCATGAAAAGCCATTGATGGAAATGGGGTGCAAGGATTTGGGTGATATTGGTGATTTGAAAGATTTTCTGATGATGAATGATGTTCATGAAGTCTATTGGCAGCTAACTCCAACGGAACATCCTTTGTTAAAAGAGATTGTACAGTATTGCGAGAACAATTTGATCCGGGTTAAATTCATTCCTTATTTCGGATCCACGCTCTTGGGCAGAAAACCCATCATTGATATGTTTCGGCTTTTGCCCTTGGTGAGTTTACGTCGTGAGCCCCTGCAAAATCCCTGGAATAGGGCTTTGAAGCGTTTCTTTGATGTTGTTTTTTCCAGTATGGTTTTGTTTGTTCTGATGCCTTTGGTTTTTCCGATTATCGCCATTTTCATCAAATTGGGTTCACGTGGACCAGTATTCTTTAAGCAATTGCGCACAGGAGAGGACGGTCGGTCCTTTTGGTGCTTTAAGTTCAGAACAATGCATGTGAACGCGGATGCAGATGCGTTGCAAGCCACCAAAGATGATCCCCGACTAACGTATACAGGCGGTTTTTTAAGGCGTTCGAACTTGGATGAATTGCCTCAATTTTGGAATGTGCTTAAGGGTGAGATGTCTGTTGTCGGTCCAAGACCGCACATGTTAAAGCATACAGAGGAATATAGTCAAAGGGTTAGTAAGTTCTTGGTCCGCCATTTGGCTAAACCAGGTATAACGGGATGGGCGCAAGTCAATGGACTGCGGGGAGAAACCAAGGAGTTGATTCAAATGGAGCAGCGCGTTGAAGCGGATATCTGGTACGTGGAAAATTGGTCTCTTACATTGGACATTCGAATCGTTATCAAAACGATTTGGAATATGCTGAGGGGAGAGGAAAAAGCCTATTAATTTTCTTTGATAATGCTCACAAACTTTTTGTCTGATCCATTTTGCAATCCAATAAAATAGATTCCAGCAGGTAAATGAGTTAAGTTAACGGATTGGGTATTGTTGTCTTGAAAAACAACTTGGCCCAATGTGCTGGTTACCTGAATTTTTTGGTAGTTTTTATCCAATTGCAGCCAATCTTTGGTGGGATTAGGGTAGACCAAGCTTTGTTTCATGTTTTCAATATACGTTGCGCCGCATGCAGCTTCGCATTCTTGCGTCAAGTCATAAAAGTATCCTGCATAGTCCAATCCGTCGCTTCCAATGCTGCTGCAGCCGCTCAATGACACACAACCAGAGTCGGTAGCTACAATTCCCAAGGCCATGTCACACTCTCCAAAAGTAATTCCGCTAGGGATGGGATTGCAAAAGGCATGGCAAGGTCCTGGCATGTAACTTGAAATTCCATGATAGTTAACGGCAACACATTCATTGAGATAGGTCACCTCGTCGCAACCACAAACGGGAATATAATCGCCGATGCAGTCAACGGAAAAATTGAACAAACTATCGACAACGCATGGAAGTGTAATTACGGTGTCATTGGCGCATGCCGCCACACATTCCCACTGGCTATTGTAAAAGTATCCTGCGTAGTCCATTCCGTCGCTTCCGATTGATCCGCATCCAGATATGGTAACACAACCGCTATCGGTCATGGCGATACCCAGTACCATTGCGCACAGGCCAAAGTCTATGCCAGCAGGAAGCACCATACATTCTACAGTATCCACTGTTGGGCATTCGCCATCAGTCCATGAAGTTACTCCGCCGTAGTAGGTGGCTTCACAATCGTTGCCGTAGGTAACGCCATCACAACCGCACACGGGCATCCAGATCATTGGGCATGCCATATTAATATCGATCAATGAAGGGTCGATGCAGCCGGTTCCTCCTTGACATTCGCCGTCTGTCCAGCTGGTAACACCTCCGCCATTCACCGCTTCGCAATCATTGCTATAAGTGATACCATCGCATCCACATACAGGCATCCAGATCATGGGACATAGTGCATCGGGATTGATGAGGCTTGGATCAATGCAATTTTCTTGTGCCGAGAAGCTCAATGTGATGGACGCCAATAAAAGGAGAAATAAATTTTTCATGGTATTTTTTTTTTAAGACTATTTTGTTTTGAATAGGGTTGTTTGGTTGTAACAAAAAAGGCTGTCTATGCAGCCTTTGATTTATTAGTCATCTTCTCCGTCGTCATCGCCGTCCTCATCATTGTTGTCGGCATTGTCATCATCGTCGTCATCATCGTCATCATCATCAGAGTCGGAATCCCCCTTGAAATTGTCAAAATCTCCGACGGGCATGCCTGCAGTATCATTGCCTTCATCATCCCCAGCCACTTCCATGTTCTTGTCAATTTTAAACAAGTAAATGGTGTCTTCGGTTCTGATTTCGAGGGCTTTGATAAACTCACCTTTTGGTGTTGTAAAAGAAACCAAATTCTCATTTTCAAATCCATTGGGATAGAATTGAGCTATGAGATCAGCGTGCTCTTGCGAAATGTTTTTGTAATCCTTGATAATGCGTTTCATATACCTATTCTAACAAACTATTATTGATTTAATAACCATGCAAAGATTAGCGGGGCTACAATGGTAGCGTCACTTTCGATCACAAATTTTGGGGTATGGATATCCAATTTTCCCCATGTAATTTTTTCGTTGGGTACAGCGCCAGAATATGATCCATAACTGGTTGTACTGTCAGAAATCTGACAGAAATATGACCAAAATGGAACATCGTGCATTTCCATATCTTGATACAACATAGGAACCACACAAATGGGGAAATCACCCGCTATACCACCACCGATTTGAAAGAAACCAATTCCTTTGCCAGCGCAATTATTGGTATACCAATTGGCCAACCACATCATGTATTCAATACCACTTTTCATGGTGGTGGGCTTTATCTCTCCCTTGATGCAATAACTGGCAAAGATGTTTCCCATTGTGCTGTCTTCCCAGCCGGGAACCACGATAGGAAGGTTGCGCTCTGCTGCAGCGATCATCCAAGAGTTCTTGGGATCAATTTGGTAATATTGTTCTAAAACACCACTTAAGATCATTTTGTACATGAATTCATGCGGGAAATAGCGCTCACCTTTTTCATCGGCTTCTTTCCATAAAGCATGGATGTGCTTCTGCAATCTGCGGAAAGCTTCTTCCTCTGGGATGCAGGTGTCGGTAACGCGGTTTAAGCCTTGTTCCAAAAGATCCCACTCGTCCTGTGGTGTCAAATCACGGTAATTGGGAACTCGACGATAGTGCTCATGAGCAACCAAATTCATCAAGTCTTCTTCAAGGTTGGCTCCGGTGCACGAAATGATGTCCACTTTACCTTGACGAATCATCTCCGCCAAACTGATGCCCAACTCAGCGGTGGACATGGCTCCTGCCAGGGTAATCATCATTTTCCCGCCCTCAGTAAGGTGCGTTTCATAGCCCTTGGCTGCATCCACAACAGTAGCTGCATTGAAGTGCAAATACTGCGATTCCATGAAGTCTCGGATGCTGGTGAATTTACTCATTTCGTTTTTGATTTGGTCATTTGAATTTCTGCGCAAATATGGACACGTTCGTGTAAACTCAAAAAAAACTTTGATGAATTTTCAAAAAAAAAATGTGCAATGAAAAGCGACTATTAATGATGGTTGATTAAGGTCACTATTTTTCTTTTTAATATCCGCTTGATTTGCGTATCCACCTCTTTGTTTAAGGGGTCTTTTAAAATGTAATGAACCTTGCAATCTACAGCGTCTACTTTGATCAAAACTGTTTTTACCGAAAAGGTCTCGTCCATTATTTCATCATGAAACAATGCGACTTCATTCCAGAGGATTCTTTCCAATTCTGTGATATCTGAGATGGAATATGGATTGATTTGAAAATCGATGTATGATTTTTTTAATTCCCTTCGTGTATAGTTGATGATTTCTTCGCTGAAGACTTTGTTGTTGGGGATGTAAATGATATCGTCGTCCTCACTTAACAAATGGACATTGGTCAGGGTAATGTCCAAAATTTTTCCTTTAGAATGGCCAATGGCGACTTGGTCTCCAATATTCACCAATTTGGTAAAGGTGATGTACATTCCGTTGATTACATTGGAGATATAGTCTTTGGTCATCACCACCAATGCAGCGGCCAACAGAGATAGGGTAGTGAGGGCCTCTTTGATGGAAATGTTGAGCAAAGACATAACAATGGCTGTCATCAACACCCCGTAAATGATTTTTGAAATGTGATTGATTCCAATGGTGAAATTGTCTTTTTTTCTTTTCGGATTGTCGGGCTTGTAGGTGAGCAATATGACTTGCTTACTGGCTTCTACGATAAGGAATCCAACCATGACCCTAAACAAGGTGTGCTCAAAAAGTTCAGGAATGTGAATATAGCCGGTGAGCTGGGTATAAGCCGGTTTGAGCAAAAGGAGAATGCCTAGGCTCACCACGTACAATATCAATTTGAAAAAATGATTGCGCTGCATCAATCGTAGTATCCTAAAATTTCCAAGACTTCTTTGGGTCGTTGTTCATGACTAAACTCTCGGTATTTCAATTTTCCTTTCGCATCTTTTTCAATCAATATGTGCCTAGGGGAAGGCACCAAACAATGGTGTATTCCTCCAAATCCACCCAATGTTTCTTGGTATGCGCCGGTATTAAAAAAGCCGATGTATTGGTCTTGATCGGGGTAAAATTTGGGCATGTATATGGCGTTGACGTGTTGCTCTGAATTGTAGTAATCATCGCTATCGCATGTCAAGCCGCCCAAGAAAACACGCTCATAATTCTCTTTCCAGTTGTTCAATGGGAGCATAATGAAACGGCGATTGATGGCCCATGTGTCGGGCAAGGTTGTCATAAAAGACGAATCAATCATGTTCCATTTTTCACGGTCGTTTTGATCCTTTTGGTGAAGGATTTTAAACAACGCGCCTCCTGATTCTCCAACGGTAAATGAACCAAACTCAGTGTAGATATGCGGTACAGGGATTTCAGCATATTCGCAGGCTTGTTTTACTTGATTGAGAATCTCAGTTACCATGTATTGATAATCAAATTCAAAGGCCAAAGAGGTTTTAATGGGGAACCCACCACCGATATTCAAACTATCCAATGAAGGGCAAACTTGCTTGAGTTCGCAATACACCTTGAGACATTTGTTCAACTCATTCCAGTAATAAGCGGTGTCTTTGATACCGCTATTGATGAAAAAATGGAGCATTTTCAATTCCAATTTTTCATCATCGGCCAAGTATTTTTGATAGAATTTTTTGACGTATTTGTAGCCGATGCCCAGACGTGAGGTGTAAAACTCAAATTTGGGTTCTTCCTCAGAAGCAATGCGGACACCCACTTTTAATGGAACTTCAGAGCGCTGCTTGAATTTTTCTAGCTCATAACTGTTGTCAATGACGGGCATGATGTTTTCATAGCCATCTGCACGAAGGTCCAAAATCCGGTCAACATATTCTTCCTTTTTAAAACCATTGCAAATAATCCATTGTGATTTCTGCAATTTTTTCATGGTGGCCAATCGCTTGATCAAATCAATGTCATAGGCCGAGGAAGTTTCCAAATGAACATTATTCTTTAAGACCTCTTCTAATACATGACGAAAATGCGAACTTTTGGTGCAATAACAATAGTGGTATTCCCCCTCATAGTTCAGCTCAGTACGTGCATTGTTGAACCACTTTTTGGCCCTTTGAATGTTTTCAGAAATCTTGGGTAAATAGGTAAATTTTAGCGGAGTGCCATATTTCTTTACCAGATCCATCAACGGGATGTTGTGAAACTCCAATTGTTCGTTCTCTAAACGAAACTCTTCTTGTGGCCAGTTGAACTGTTGTTCAACAAAGTCAATGTACTTTGTTTTCATCTCAAAATTAGGTATGGCGAAAATAGGGTATTTTGAAATTTACAGTTGAAAAAAATGGGTATGAATTGGGGTTGATTATCTTCGTGGTGAATGAATAGGACTTCAAAACGCGGATTGGACCCCGGTTCACTTGTTTACATTGGCTCTGATCGGTATCAAGCACCTGGAATTTTGGTTTATCATTACGATGAAACGGGTTGCGTTAAAGAGCAACTTGATTTGTCTTTCAATTGGAATCATTTTCAATTGAAAAAGGAAAAGGCTTGGATTACCATCGATGGTATTCATGATCCACAATTGATTGGTGCCGTTGGGCATTGTTTTCGGATTGATCAGTTGACCTTAGAGGACATCATGAATACCCATTCTCGTCCAAAATTGGAGGTCAATGATCATTATTATTTTGCCTGTTTGAAAGCGCTCGATATTCAGCCTGATTTCCCCTTGGCCTTAGAGCAATTCTCATTGGTTGTTTTGGACAAGGTTGTTATCGCCTTCCAAGAGCAGAATGGCGATTCCTTTCATGTTTTGCGTCAGAAGTTGGATACGGGAGTAGGAAAAGTGCGGCAATCCAACAGCTTTTATTTGGCCTATTTGATGTTGGATACTTTGGTGGATGATTATTTGGTAGCAACCGAAAATCTGGCCAAGCGGATTGAGCTCATCGAGAGTATGCTGACCAAACAAATTCAACAGCATCAATTGAAGGCCTTGCTTAAAATCAGAAGAGAATTGTTTGATTTTAAATTGGCCACAGATCCAACCAAAGAGATTACAGGTTTGTTGAGCAAGGATAAGGAAACGGGTATTCGAAAATATTTTATTGATCTGCACGATCACATGCTGTTTGTTGGTGATCAAATTCAATTTCAGCGCGAGATCGTTTCCAATAGTTTGGATCTGTATCATGCCATGTCATCCGATAAGACCAATCAAGTGATGCGTTTATTGACCATCATCACCACGATTTTTGTTCCATTGACTTTTATTGTGGGCGTGTATGGGATGAATTTTGAGAACATGCCTGAGTTGAAGTGGACCAATGGCTACTATTTGACCTGGGCCGTTATGGCCATCATCACGTTGCTTCAATTGCGGTGGTTCAGAAAGAACCGATGGATTTAATGTGACTTATTGCCCAAGTAGGCTTCAAAACCATTTTGGATTTTGACAACACTCACGTGCTCTTTGAGATTGGTGGAGAGTGTTAGACCGACGACATTGGCGAAAATAGGAAAAGTGCGGTGTTCGCGGTTGACCAATGTTGCTACGGTGATCCGCATCGGCTCAGCGGCCAAAATAAAGTGGGCTGCATGAAGCAATGTCAAGCCGGAGTTGATGACATCATCCACCAAAACAATTGATTTTTTCTTTAAGAGCGATTTTTCTCCGCTGAATTCAAATGTGGAATTGCTTTTTCCCTTCTCCATGCGGATACTCTCCAATCGGCAGGGCATGTCGGAGTTGGCTTTGAAATATTGAAACAGGGTTTGAGCAATGTCAAACCCTGTTTCCTTAATTCCGATAAAAATCACTTCATGTTGTGTACCGTAGTGCATCTCAATCAACTCTTGAGACATCCGCAGAAGTTTTTGATCAACTTGCTGCGCACCAAGGATGAGTGACTTTTCCATTGTTTTTTATTACAAATGAATCACCTCGCCATACGCTGCCGCTGCTGCCTCCATGATGGCTTCGCTCATGGTTGGGTGAGGGTGAACCGTCTTGATGATGGTCTCTCCTGTGGCTTCTAATTTGCGAAGAGCAACACATTCAGCAATCATTTCGGTAACATTGGCGCCAATCAAATGGGCTCCAAGCAATTCGCCATATTTGGCATCAAAAATTAATTTCACAAATCCATCTTTGGTTCCACCAGCTGAAGCTTTTCCGGATGCGCTGAAGGGGAATTTTCCAATTTTCAATTCATAACCAGCAGCTTTGGCGGCCTTCTCTGTATAACCAACACTGGCAATCTCAGGGCTACAATACGTACAACCGGGAATGTTGTTGTAATCCAAAGCCTCAGGATGATGTCCTGCAATTTTTTCTACGCAAATGATTCCTTCAGCGGAAGCAACGTGCGCCAATGCTTGACCAGGAACACAGTCTCCGATGGCATAGTAACCGGGCATATTGGTTTGGTAGTATTTGTCTACAACAATTTTACCTTTATCCGTAACGATACCTACTTGCTCCAGACCGATGTTTTCAATGTTGGCTACAACACCGACAGCACTCAAAACGATATCCGCTTCGATGATTTGTTCTCCTTCTGCAGTTTTGACTTTCACCTTGCAGCTTTTTCCTGACGTATCAACACCTGTAACTTCAGCGTTGTTCAATATGTCAATTCCTTTGGATTTAAAAGTCTTGGCCAAAGCTTTGGACACATCCTCATCCTCTACAGGAACAATGTTGGGCATGTATTCTACGATGGTTACTTTGGTACCCATGGTATTGTAGAAATAAGCGAACTCAACTCCAATTGCACCGCTTCCAACAATGACCATGCTCTTGGGTTGCTCAGGCAATGTCATGGCTTCACGGTATCCAATGATTTTCTTTCCGTCTTGTTTCAAATTGGGCAACTCCCTGGATCTTCCACCAGTGGCGATGATGATGTGATTGGCTGAAACTTCAGACACGGTGCCATCAGCAGCGGTAACTTGAACCTTTTTGCCGGGCATTACTTTGCCCATACCCATGATGACCTCAATCTTGTTTTTCTTCATCAAGAATTGGACACCTTTACTCATTCCTTCAGCTACTCCGCGACTTCTTTTCACGACGCCATCAAAGTCATGTTGGGCATCCTTTACCTGAATGCCGTAATCTCCAGCGTGCTGAATGTACTCAAATACATTGGCACTTTTTAAAAGTGCTTTGGTAGGGATACAGCCCCAATTCAAACAGATACCCCCAAGCGCTTCACGCTCAATAATGGCAGTCTTTAATCCCAATTGGCTGGCACGAATGGCAGTTACATAACCACCAGGACCACTTCCCAAAACAATAACGTCAAATTGCATACTTTGAATTTTTGGCGAAGATAAGGATTAATCCCAAAACAAGTTACCTTTGAACTGTGAAAAGAAAGTCATTTTTCCAGCTGTTTTTAGCTTTGGTTTTGGCCTTAGGTTGGTTGGGATTTCAGACATGGCAATCGATTCATCGGTTCGAGGATCATGACCAAACTCACGCCGAGGGAGAGGGTGAACATCACGATTGTGAGATGTGTGATTGGGAGGCACCCATCATGGAGATGGCAGATCCTGTTTTCCTCAAATTTGTATGTATTCAGCCAGCAAGCGAAAAGCCGATTGCGTTAATCATGGTGTACGCCCAATGCGCCGTTTCGCATTGTTCCGGCAGAGGTCCGCCCGCTATGAAATAATTGAATAGGCGCTTCTTAAGAGGCGAATCTCTTATTTTTCAATTACTCAACTTTCATTATGAAAACAAGCATGATTGTATTGTTGCTTGTGGGTTGGTTTAATGGTTTGATGGGACAAGATTCTATTCCGATGCAAGAAGGAAAGATTTTGGACATCAAAGGGCATTGGTTCAGTTTGCAAGCACAAGATTTTTTTAGTTCGATAAAAATCGACAAGGACATGTTGTCGGAACAGCGATCGGGTCAGCTGTCACAAACGCTGTCTTACCTACCAGGCGTTTCGGCCCTGTCTACTGGTGTTGGTATTGCCAAACCTGTAATACGCGGTTTTTCAGGCGCCCGTGTTGCAGTTGTGGATTTGGGGATTCGTCAGGAGGGACAGCAGTGGGGCAATGATCATGGATTGGAATGGGATCAATACAGTGTAGGAAGCATCAACATCATCAAAGGTGCCGCCAGTTTGGAATACGGAGGAGATGCCTTGGGTGGGGTTTTGGTGATTGAACACGAACCATGGTCCTCTGTCAAACAACAGACTGAAATATTGGCCGTTGTGTCTAATAACAACAGGCAGCGTGGATGGTCTATTGGTCATCAACAGATTTTTCAATTGAAGAATAGTGGTCAATGCAGAATAGGTTTGCGAATAACACATTTGGCCTCCGATGACTATCGCGTGCCGGTTGAAACGTTTACCTATTTGAATAGAACATTGCCCTTGAAGGATGGAGTCCTTAATAATACCGCCACACGAGAGCAACACTTCACCGCTTTTGCGGAGTGGCGATTTCTGAAAAGTTCTCTGCGTTCTCTGAAATTGACCTATCGCCAGAACGATACGAAATCCGGTCTTTTCCCTGGTTTCATCGGTATTCCTACTATGCAATCGGTACAAGGGGATGGTGATGAACGAAATTTATCTTTGCCCCAATCCAACAATTTGCATCAGAAACTATTGCTTGCTTTTCAATTTCGGGATGGCGAGGAAATTATTCGATTCAACTTTGGTTTTCAGAGGAGCAGTCGAGCAGAATTGTCTCGCCCTCATCAACCAGGCTATGTTCGTTTAAATGCGGATTCGCTTTCATTAAAGTTGTCTTTGTATACCACACAATGGAATGTGTCCAAAGATTGGGCATTACCCAGTGATTGGAGATTGAAAACGGGTATGCAGTTTCAACTCAAACAGAATGAAGTTGGGGGGAATGAATTTTTGGTTCCCTCGTTTGTTCAAAGTCAGCAAAGTGCATTTGCCACTTTTTTGGATGATCCTTCTCGCAAATTTCAGCAGTTTGTGGGTTTGCGTGTTGAACAGGGTAAGATGGTAGCCAAAGGGTATCAGCAGCCATGGTATCAGGTGAATACTCCTACGGATAGTGTTTTGACTCGATCCGTTCCATTTGTGCGGCAAGGGCTGGGTTGGGCGGCTCAGTACGGCTTGACTTGGAATGGGAGCAAAGAGTGGAGCTTGCATGCTGTTTTGGGCAAAGTTTACCGTATTCCACAAATCAATGAAATGGCCATCAATGGTATTCACCACGGCTCACATCGCCATGAAAAAGGATACTCCGATTTGCAATGGGAGTCAGGTTATCAGTGGGACATGAATCTGATGAAAGAGTGGAAAAAGGGACACGCTCAAATAACAGGATTTGTTGCGTATTATGATCGGTATATCTATTTGGCCCCACAGGCCTACTTCTCTGATTTGCCTGATGGGGGCCAGGTTTATGAATATGTGCAGCGCCCTGTTTTTTGGTCAGGAGGCGAGTGTTTCTGGGATTGGCATCCATTGAACTGGTGGAATTCAGATTTCGCAATAGAAGGAATGTACACGCAAGAGATGCGCTCTGGATTGGGCTTGCCCTTTATTCCTCCAATGACATTGAAAAGCAATCAACGTTGGTTTTGGAGATGGAATGAACGTCAATCGTTTTCTTTTTTGATTCATCTGCGTTGGGCGATGGATCAGAATAGGGTGAGTCGAAATGAGAAAACGACACCTGGCTATTTTGTTCTAAATGCCAATGTGGAATACCAATACCAATTCAGCGCTGAAAGGCATATCTCTTGGATACTACAGTGCAATAATGCTATGAATACCGTGTATTTTAATCATTTGAGTTTGTATCGACCCATGAATTTGGCCGAGCAGGGTAGGTGGATACAGACTACGATTGCCCTGAATTTTTAATGAACGAAGTGAAATATGAAACAATAAATGTAAAAAATGATAACCATGAAAATGAAAACGAAGAAAATGAAAACAACGTTGTCGGTTGTTGCTGTTTTGGCGATGATGAGCTGCGGACCAAAAGAGAATCAAGATTTGGAGAAACCAGTGATCGGTGGTGTTTGGGTAAACGCTGTTCAACAGGAGACACATGAGCTCTCAAAAGGCGGTGCCTTTGTCGTTCAGGTTGCTTTAACAGACAACAATGTATTGAATCAACTGAAGTTGAACATCCATTCCGCAGATGATGGACATGGTCATGTTGATTTACCCGGTTACGAGGGGTTGGTAAATGAGGGAGTTTGGACTTATTCGCGCATCTTTGATTTAACGGGAACTACAGCGTCTCCGACAGCTACCATCGCCATACCGGATACCATTTCGGGGATATGGCATTTGGAAGTCATGGCCATAGACCAATCGGGAAATGAGTCCGATGAAAAAGTCTACAATCTCGTCGTATTGCCTTAAAAACTCATGGCCCAGCGTAAGTTGAGTCGGCGACCAGTCAAGTAGGTGGGTATGCCGTACATTCTGCCGTTCACATCCTCAATCCACTGGTGGTTGATGATGTTGTTCACGCCCAATAAATTGAATACTTCCAAGGAAATGGTTCCGCTTTTGATAAAACGAGCGGAGCCATTTTTCTTTTTAGTGGTGAACAAATCCCGTGAGAAACCAATGTCTGTCCTGAAGTAGGATCGGGTGCGCAAAACATCCAGATAGCGCTCGCCGCCAGGAGGGCCATAAGGCACACCGGTGGAGAAAAACATGTTTACTGTCGCTTTATACTTTGGATTCCGGGGCATTTCATCCATGAATAATAAAGAGAAGCTGAAACGCTGGTCGGTCGGTCTTGGAACATATCCAGGAATTTGACGAATGGAATCGGTGGCTACATCATCAATAGTAAATCCACTATAGATGGTATCTCCGGATTGATTGAGGTAAATGAAGTATTCATCATCCAATAAATCTTCTTCTGTCTTTAAATAAGAAGCCCTGATCCAAGACTGCACACCAGGAATAAATTCACCATTGACCATGGCGTCTGCACCATAGGCATAGCCAATAGCATTGTTGGTGGCGTAATACCGTTGACGAACATTTTCGATTTCATAGGGAATCAACTGCTCAAATTTTTTGTAGTACAATTCACCGGTGAATTTGAAGGGACGTTTCCAGGAGCGAAAAACGAAATTGGTTCCAAGAATATAGTGGGTACTTTTTTGTGCGCGAATTTCGGGATTGATGATCCCTTGGAAATTGCGCATTTCTCGATAAAAAGGAGGTTGATAATAGTATCCCCAAGCGGCTGTAATCACCATGTCCTTTCGAACGGTGTCTTGGTTTTCACCATTTTTTCGGGTGCCTAGCCAAGTGGGCGTATAAGACAAATTCATTCTGGGGCCACCAACCGTTTGGTTGGAAAAACTCCAATGGTTTCCGCGCATTCCTGCCGTTATGGAAAAAGCATCACCATCGCCCCACTCATGGCGCCAACTGTCTTGCACGTAGGCGGAGTATCGCTGAGATCGAACGGAATTGAAGGCCTTGATTCTGTCTTGAAAAGCAATCAGCTGTTGATTTTGAAGGTCGGGATTGGTATAGCCAATGCTATCATTGGGACGGCTAGCGGCATAGCCAGCACTGTCAATCATGGTCCATTCATTGAGTTGATCCTCTATGAATTCAGTCGAAGCATCTATTCCCCAATGGAGCAGGTGCCTTTCTTTTTCCCACTCTTTGAATCCTTTCAAAGCAGCCTGGTAAACTTGCGCATTCAGATCGTTTCTTCCGTGATTGAGAAATGCCCCAACACCTCTGTTTCTGAGAACTTCTCCAAACTCATCGGATCCCAAATCGCGGTCCAATTCGTCCAAACGGTAGGCGCCTAAAATGTCAAAATGTTCGGACTCTGCTGTTTGAAAGGCGCTCAATGTTAAACGGATTTGAGAAGATTCACTGGGGTTGTATCTAGCGCTAAACGCATTGAATGATGTACGGAATTGCGTTTTTTCTTGCCCTTCAAAATAAACAGTAAGTCGAATGGCCTCATTGATGTTTCCAGCATCTGTTTGGCGTGTAGCTGGTTGGAATTGGTATTGATTGGAAGAAAGATTGGTAAGCCAACTAAATTCCAATGGACCGTAGTTGCCCATTGGTCGCCAAGTGATATAATTCTGCCAATCCATGAAACGGGGTTGGTAATCACCTGAAACATCCATGCTGTTGAGGATATATGAATAATCACGATAACGGATTCCGCTGTTGTATGTCCACTTTTTATTTTTAGAAATGTCCATCAATTGCAATTGCCCGCCCAAAAGTCCAATTTGAAAGTTGCCCGAAAAAGAATCAGGTCGGGCATATTGTATGTCCAATACAGAGCTCATTTTGTCACCAAATTTGGCTTGAAACCCCCCGGCGCTGAATTCAACCTTTCGAACCATATCCGGGTTCGGGAAGCTAAGCCCTTCTTGCTGGCCGGCACGAACCAAAAAAGGACGATACACTTGTATATCATTGACGTAAATGAGATTTTCATCAAAGCTTCCTCCCCGCACATTGAAACTAGAGCTCAACTCAGAGGGAAAATTTACAGGAGCTTGAATCAAGTAGGCCTCTATACCTTGATTGATAGTTGGGAGTTTGGTGGGTAGCTTGGTGGAGATGGTGATGATTTGATTTTCCTGGTTTCTTTTGTCAACCACCTCAAGTCCTTTGTTCATGACTGTACCGTCGTACATGATTTCCACCTCTTTGATTTCACCTGAGCGCAGATTGAAAATGGTTTCTTTGGGTTCGCTGCCAATGCCTTTGACAGAAATGATGATGTCCAATTCGGCTGGAATAAAAAGTGTGAACTTTCCAAAGGCATCCGTAGCTGTTCCATTTTTGGTGTTGTCTTTTTGAATTAAGGTGACACCGGGAATACCTTCACCCATAGGATTGACCACAATGCCTTTGAGCGTGGCATTTTGTGACCATGCGAGGTGCGATAAAAAAAGTAAACTAAAAACTGAAAAATACTTCACGCAATAAATTTAATCGAGAACAGAGGATTAACGGAAATAATGAGATTTATTATGTCAGTTTTTGCGTTTGGGTCTAAATCCTCCAATGAAGGATCGCCAAGCATCATTCGAAAGAATATTTCCACCGGAGACGAATCCATTGCTGTATCTGGCTGTAAGCATGGCAGAAGCGTTTTCGTAGGCCATGCTCGAGAAATCATTCATCCCGTCAAAAGAAGCCAATGAAACCTCATCTCTTTTGAACAATTGGTGGCCGTCGCCGGGAAGATCTAGTGCCAACACTTCGCGCTTTAACTCATGCGGCGCTGGATAAGGTAAAATGTACAATGGTGAAAGTTCGATGGCCTCAATTTCCATGACTTGTACCACCTGCATTTGGTGCTCTTCTGTGATGGGTACGACAAAAATGGATGTTTTTAAACCGGTACATACAAAGGTTAGGGTGTCACCCTCCAGGGCCGGAATGGTGAAATAGCCATCGCGGTTGGAATAAGTACCTCGGTGATCTCTATTTCGAAAAACACTGACATACGGTGCAGGGTACAAGGAATCACTGACCAGGCAGGCTCCAGTGATTTGAACGGCATTTTCTCCAATTTTTTTTTGACCAAAAGAAGAGAGGGTCATGGTCAAACAAATGAAGCACATGATCATGATGGAGTAAATACGCATGAAACAAAAATAGATTTTTTATGTTGGTATTTCGAAAGAGATTTATCAACTTTACTTAAATTGTGTAAATTAACATTATGGAAGAAGTATTAGAGAGTGTAGAATGGTTGAAAGCCAGAGGCATTGAGTCCGCAGAAATCGGAATCGTTTTGGGAACGGGTTTGCACGGTTTGGCCCAGCATATTGAGGTAGAGAAGGAATTTAACTACAGCGTTATTCCCCATTTTCCCATTGCTACCGTTGAGTTTCACTTTGGAAAATTGATTTATGGTACGCTGGGAGGGAAGAAAGTGCTGGCTTGTCAAGGTCGGTTTCACTACTACGAAGGGTATTCCATGCAACAGGTGGTTCACCCAGTTCGTGTGATGCGCATGTTGGGTGTCAGGAGTATGTTGCTTAGCAATGCGGCAGGAGCATTGAATCCTGAATTGAAAAGGGGAAGCTTAATGTTGATCGAGGATCACATCAATCTTCAACCGGATAACCCTCTTCGCGGAGAGAACGCAGACGAATTGGGTCCAAGATTTCCGGATATGTCACAGCCGTACTCCAATCAATTGAATGGGTTGATCAAAGAAATTGCTGCTGAGCAAAATGTCAATATTCGTGAAGGGGTATATGTATCTGTTCCCGGTCCTAATCTAGAGACGCGGGCAGAGTACCGTTTTTTGCGGATGATTGGAGGAGATGCTGTCGGTATGAGTACAGTCCCAGAGGTCATTGCTTGCAATCACATGAAATTGCCGTGCTGTTGTATTTCAGTTTTGACAGATGAGTGTGATCCTGCAAAATTACACCCTGTATCCATCGACGAAATTATTCAAACCGCTAAGCAGGCAGAGCCTGCTTTGACACAATTGTACAAAACATTGATTGAGCGCTTATGAATTCACTCCTGAGGACATACGCTTGGGTAATTGTCATGATTGTCATGAGTTATGCGGCGCTTTGTCTGATAGGACCGGATAAGTATGTGTCATCCCAAACAATCAAAATAAGGTGCAGCAATCAGAGATTGGCCTGGGCCTTGTCGGATTTTCATGAATGGAAAAATTGGTTCAAAGACTGGGACGCAGAGGATTCGGTGCATTTTGAAATCATTGGCGAACCTATGATGGCAAAACATGGCGTTGTTTTTCAACACAACGGCATGAGTCAGTCCATGGAAATTAAAGCCATTTATGCATCATTGGATTCGGTTGATTTGATTCAAATTCAACGATCCGTTCGTTCACTGGAAGAGCCGGATGCGCTCATTCAATTTCATTTGTCAGAAGACGATAAAGGCATGGCAGTGGTGTCATGTTCTCTGGAGCAGGGCGAAATTCCTTGGCCATTTCGTGGTGCTATTTGGCTGGCCGGAAACAGTTATCATTGGGATGAATGGAACCAAGAAAATTTGGAAAATTTAAAGGCTTATTTGGAGTCTAAGCCTTCTTCTAAACATTGATTCACGGCTGTCTCAATTTCCTTCTCATCAAATTCTACTGGCGCAAAGTGCTCGCCAGTGATGGTTTCAAACAATTCAATGTATCGTTCTTGGATCGTGGCAATCCATTCATCCGACATCGTTGGAACCACTTGTCCATCTTTGCCCATGAAGTCATTCGCAATGAGCCATTCTCGGACGAATTCTTTGCTCAATTGTTTTTGAGGCAATTTGTTTTGTTGTCTTTCGTGATAACCTTCGGCGTAGAAATAACGCGAAGAGTCAGGAGTGTGTATTTCGTCCATCAAGGTAATCGCGTTGTTGTATAAGCCAAATTCATATTTGGTGTCTACCAAAATTAAGCCCTGCTGTGCAGCAATTTCAACACCGCGCTGATAAAGTGCCAAGGTGTATTTTTCCAATTGTTCATAATGCTCAGGGCTGACAATGCCTTGCGCAATTATTTGCTCTTTTGAAATGTCCTCATCGTGTCCTTCTGAGGCTTTGGTGGTTGGCGTGATGATGGGGGTGGGAAATGGGTCGTTTTCGTTCAGCCCTTCGGGCAATGTTACACCACAAAGCGTTCTTAAACCGCTTTGATACGTTCTCCAAGCATGACCGGTGAGATAGCCGCGAACAACCATTTCCACTTTGAATGGAATGCATTTTTTACCAATCGTTACATAAGCATGTGGTGAAGCTGTTTTCCAATTGGGACAAATGTCAGCAGTAGCATCCAGCATTTTTTCTGCAATCTGATTCAGAACTTGACCTTTATTGGGAATGGGTCTGGGCAGGATAACATCAAATGCACTGATTCTATTGGAAGCAACCATTACCAATACATCATTGGGCATGGTATATACATCTCTCACCTTGCCATGATAGATGTTTTGTACGTTGGAAAAGTTCATCGTGGATAGATTTACATTTTACCGCGCATGCCACCCATCTGTTTCATCATCTGAGCCATTTGGGTTTTGTTGGTCATCATCTTCATCATCGTTTTCATTTGATCAAATTGTTTGATCAGCTTGTTGACTTCATCAACAGATCTTCCAGATCCTTTGGCAATTCTGGTTTTTCTACTTGGATTGATGACGCTCGGTTGCTTTCTTTCAATAGGAGTCATGGATTGAATAATGGCTTCTATGTGCTTAAAGGCATCTTCATTGATGTCGACATCTTTCAATTTGGACATGCCGGGTACCATGCCCAACAAATCCTTCATGCTGCCCATTTTTTTGATCTGACCAATTTGCTCCAAGAAATCATTGAAATCAAATTGGTCTTTCTTGATGCGTTTTTCTAATTTTAACGCTTGCTCTTCATCAAATTGTTCCTGCGCACGCTCTACCAATGACACCACATCACCCATGCCCAAAATACGACTGGCCATACGTTCAGGGTAGAAGACATCCAACGCTTCCATCTTTTCACCTGTTCCAATGAACTTAATGGGTTTGGAAACTTCTGATCGAATGCTCAAGGCCGCTCCACCTCGGGTGTCGCCATCCAACTTGGTTAAGACGACTCCATCAAATGCAAGGCGTTCATGGAAGGTTTTAGCCGTGTTGACTGCGTCTTGTCCAGTCATGGAATCCACGACAAACAAAGTCTCTGTAGGCTTCAATGCTGCTTTGACTCTTTCAATCTCCTGCATCATTTCCTCGTCAACAGCCAATCGACCTGCCGTATCAACGATGACCACATTGAATCCCTTTTGCTTGGCATAGGCAATGGCCTTTTCAGCGATGTCAACGGCGTTATTGTTGCCTCTATCACTAAACACGTCAACTCCGATACTTTCTCCCACCACATGCAACTGGTCAATCGCCGCAGGGCGGTAAATGTCGCAGGCTACAAGCAAAGGATTCTTTCCTTTTTTGGTTTTGAGGTAATGGGCCAATTTTCCTGAGAAGGTGGTTTTACCCGAACCTTGAAGACCACTCATCAAAATAATACCAGGGTTGCCTTGGTATTGAATATCTGAGTGCTCACCACCCATCAAGTCTTTTAACTCGTCATGCGTGATTTTAACCAACAACTGCCCTGGAGAAACAGCGGTAAGGACATTTTGTCCCAATGCCTTTTCTTTAACACGTTCTGTAAATTCTTTGGCAGTTTTAAAGTTGACGTCGGCATCCAACAATGCTCTGCGCACTTCTTTCAGTGTTTCAGCAACATTGATTTCAGTGATTTTTCCTTGGCCTTTTAAAATCTTAAAGGCTCTGTCAAACTTATCCGTTAATTGTTCAAACATGGGGTAATTCTAAATGAGGCCCAAAGGTACAAAAGGGACGACTTATCTAGCGATGATAATATTGCCTTTCAGTTGAGTAGTTTTACCGATCAAATCTTGGTAGGTGACAATGTAATTGTAAATCCCGTCGGGCACAAAATATTGACTTCCTTTTTTATTGCCTTGCCAGGGTTCTTTCACATCATTGGATTCAAAAATTAGCTCTCCCCAACGATCGTAAATCCGAACATTGTACTCAGCTACGCCAATGGCAGAGGGGATCCATGCATCATTGATTCCGTCAAAGTCGGGCGTGAAGCTATTGGGTAAGAAGAAAACGGTACCGCCTATGTTGATGAATCCTGTTGCTGTTGAAGTACATCCAAATTCATTGGTGATGATTTGGGTAATGGATTGTCTGCCAAATTCAGAAAAGGTATATTGTCCATCGAAGCCCTCCAAAGTTCCTCCATCGCTAAATTGATACATGCAAGTAACACCTGTTCCTGTCGAGTCTATTACTGTGACAGTAGGATCGTCAATGCTTATGATGTCAGGTTGTATGATAAAACCACTGGTGGGTGCAGGATGTATGGTCACCGCATCGTTCAGATTAATGTAAATATCTGCCACACATCCTGAAGTCGTATAGGCATGCATATTGACATTGTAGGAACCTGGATTCTCGTACAATTGAAGAGGGTCAGGCTGCGTAGAGGTAATATCATCTCCTAAATTCCAGATGAAGAATACGGGAGTTTCCGCGGTGGCCGTTGCATCAAATTTTACATAGGTACCTGGGCAGCCATCAGGAGGAAGAACGGTGAAGGAGACTTCGGGGTCTTGGACTACCCAAACATCTTTCGTTATGCTTTCCGTACATCCATTTTCACTGATGGTTAATGTGACTGGATAAAATGCAGG
>JACCDK011732101.1_pt1 | contig 23981 bp, 23 predicted proteins | sample 7445871 | NCBI WGS metagenome assembly JACCDK01 (sample SAMN15323436, study PRJNA562643) | freshwater metagenome | isolation source: river surface water | place: USA:Blue River Watershed | collected 2017-08-15 | reverse complement strand
TGACCGGCGTGGTGTACAAAGGCACCGACGGGCGCATCGAAATTCGCTACCGCCTCAGAGACACCACCAAACCGGGTGACATTTCACAGCTGGATATCAAGACCCAATCGCAGTTCTCGCGCACAGCTGCGCACCGCGTGGCCGATGATGTTTTTCAGGCACTCACCGGTTTGCGCGGCGTTTTTGCGACCCGCATTGCCTATGTCTCGAAGTCGGGAGCTGAATTCCGCCTCGAGATTGCCGATTCCGACGGAGAGAACCAGATCGCCGTCTTCCGTTCGGTCGAGCCCATCATCTCGCCCTCCTGGTCACCCGATGGAAAAAAGCTGGCCTATGTGTCTTTCGATAATAAAAAACCGATCATCTACGTTCAGGAATTGGATACCGGCAGGCGTATCCCGGTCGCGAATTTCAAAGGTAACAACTCGGCACCCGCATGGTCACCCGATGGAAAACAACTCGCCATTGCACTGTCGCGTGACGCACTGACCCAGATTTACCTGATTAATGCCGATGGTTCCGACGTCAGACGTTTGACCAAAAGCAACGGCATTGACACCGAACCTTGTTTTTCGCCGGATGGGCAGAGCATTTACTTCACCAGTGACCGCGGCGGTAGCCCGCAGATCTACCGTATGTCCCTTGATGGTAGCGATGTGCGCCGGGTAACGTTTCGCAGCGATTACAGTATTAGCCCAAGCGTCTCCGCTGACGGTAGAATGCTGGCCTATATTTCCGGTCGGGGCAGAGGCTACCAACTTCACTCGCAGGATTTGGTCACCGGCGCAGAGCGCTCGCTGTCAAATGCAGCGCATGATGAATCACCGAGTTTCGCGCCAAACGGGCGCTATATCGTTTATTCAAGCAAATCCGGCGGCAAGGGGGCATTGACCGTGGTATCCACGGAGGGGAATACGCGCTATAGCCTGAGCGCTAAAACATCGAACATCAGGGAACCTGCCTGGGGGCCGTTTACAAAATGATTACATTTGGCCACAATCCTGCACGGATCAAAAGCCGCGGATTGCCTTTGTGCCGAATGCAGCAACCGAACCGTTTTAAAAACCAAGGAGGAAAACCATGCGTTTAACCAGACTCACCGCCGTACTTGTATTACTCATGATGCTGCTGTCGGCCTGCTCTACCGTCAAACTGGACGAAGCCCCCTCCGTCGAAACGCGCAAGCCCACCGCCTTGTCCTCTGCTGATGCAAATTCGGCTAACTCCGCCTCAGTACCGTCAAGCAGCGATGCGAGCCTCTCAGGATCCGATGTCACTTCCAAGGCCAATGCCGGCTCGAATACGGACGCCAACAGCAATGCGAGTGCCAATGCCAACGATCCTTTAAGTGATCCTTCGAGCATACTGGCAAAGCGAAGCATTTATTTTGACTTGGACAGCTATGTTGTCAAAGATGAGTACAAGTCTGTTATTGATGCACACGGCAAGTATCTTGCCTCCCGTCCAGACCGCAAGGTTCTGATCCAGGGCAACACGGATGAGCGCGGCGGCAGTGAATACAACCTCGCACTAGGCCAGAAACGCGCAGATGCTGTTCGTCGCGCTCTTGCGCTGCGCGGAGTGCCCGAATCGCAGATGGAAGCCGTATCCTTTGGCAAGGAAAAGCCCAAGGCCATGGGCAGTAACGAAGAAGCGTGGAAAGAAAACCGCCGCGCTGACATTGCTTACTGAATTCCGATATGACCTCTAAAATCAACGCACTCTGTGCCACCGCTTTCGTGGTGGCATGCGGTGTGTTGCCCATGCAAGCGCAGGCATTTGAAGATTCGGATGCTCGTCGCGCGATCTTGCAGATCCGCACGCAGCTCAAGGAAATCAATGCCCGAATCGATAGCGAAATCAACAACATCAACACCCGCATTGGTAATGAAATCGAGCAGCTAGCACGGCGCATCGATACCAAGGCCGATGACAAAAAGGTCAACGCACTCTTCACCGATCTTGAAAAACTCCGCAACGAGCTGCGCGCTGAGGTCGCTGAACTTCGTGGTCAGGTCGAGATCCTGAACAACGAACTGACCAAGTCTCAGCAGAAGGTCGACAAGCTAAGCAATGACCTTGCGAATGACCGTCGAAGGGCAACCGATCTTTACGCGAACATTGAACAGCGTCTGAGCAAACTCGAGCCGCGTCGTCAGACTATAGACGGTGTCGAACACGAAGTTACTCAAACAGAGCAGAAAATATTCGATGAGGCAGCCGCTCTGCTGAAAAAGAAAGACTTTACTGGTGCGGCGCAAGCTTTCACGACATTCCTGCAGCGCTTTCCTGGCTCGGGCTACTCAGCGCAAGCGTATTATTTATTGGGCAGCAGCTACTTCGCTGCGGAGGACTGCAAAAACGCAATTCCTGCGCTGCAAACAGTCATCACTCGTTACGCAATGACTCAGAGAGCGCCAGATGCCATGCTCAATCTAGCCATTTGTCATGAAGACCTAGATGATCAAACGACAGCGCGCAGCACATTGGAAGCTTTGATAAAGAAGTACCCCGAATCAACTGCCGCCAAAACTGCCCGAGCGAAGCTGAGCGCACTCAAGTAAGTCGCAAAGCCGGCTGATATCATCATTGACAGGGGTGGGATGTTTGCGTTTGACAAGACTTCAACGATTTAAGTATAATCTCGCTCTTTCGGGTCGTTAGCTCAGCTGGTAGAGCAGCGGACTTTTAATCCGTTGGTCGCAGGTTCGAATCCCGCACGGCCTACCACGAATTTCTTGTTTTAAATCAATGGCTTATCTTCGGGTAAGCCATTTTTTTTGCCTATTTTTTGTGCATTTAAAACATTGCACAGTCATTGCACAGTTCATTTCTTTGCCCTGTGTGAATTTTTACTTTACACTCGCTTTAACGCAAAGAAAATTCATACAAGTGCCTGATATATCAAGCGAAACTGTCGTTCTGCGCGAACAAGAACTGAACTTGATTCGTCGCCCCGAAACAAAGAACTGGCAGATTCATTACAAAATTGGTGCTTCAAAAACTTGGTACCGAAAGACATCAGGCACCTCTCATCTCGATGAAGCAAAGCGTATCGCTGAAGACTTATTTCACGAAGCACGGGTATTGGATAAGCGCGGACTTGCGGTCGTCAGTAAAAAATTTGCGAGCGTTGCACGAGTCGTTAGCGAACGATTCAAGAAAGAAGTGAAAGCAGGTACAGGCAAAAAAAGTTATGCCGACTACCACCGCGCTATCGATAGCTACCTCATCCCCTTCTTCGGTGCGTACAACATCGACCGAATCACCCCTGCTGTCATCAGCGAGTTTCACCAGTGGCGCAAGGAAAAAGTTGGCTACGAACTCAAAGCCAGCACACAGAACAATCACAACGCAGCACTGAATGCTGTTTTCGAGTACGCCATCGAAAAAAGCTACATGACCGAGAGTCAGCGACCTGGGCTCAAGAACACAGGCGGCGCTACACAGTCACGAGGCTCATTCAGCACTGATGAGCTTATAGAGCTACAGGCATTCATCCAGCAATGGAGTGCCAACGCTCGTACCGAGCGCAGCCGCTGGCTTAGAGAGCTTTTAGGCTTGTATGTGACCTTCGTGGCTTGCACAGGCGTGCGACCCGGCACTGAGACTGAAGACTTGTGCTGGAAGCACATTGAGTTCGTTCAAAAGCCCAACATGCGGGTCATTCACATCACACTGCCAAAGGGCAAGCGCGGCAGCCGCACACTGATCGCCAGAAATGAGCTTTGGGCGCTGCTGGAAAAGCTCAGGCAACTGGACGCTGACTTTGCTGACATGACGCTGGAAGAAGTCGTGGCAAGCAAGTCGCCAAAACTGCTGTTCAAGCTGCGCGATGGGACAAAACCCTACAATTTGGTCAATTCCTTCGCAGACTGCTTGGCTGAATGTGGGATGAGCAAAGACGACAAAGATGGCAAAGCCCGTAGCCTATACAGCCTGAGGCATTACTATGCGACTCAACGCATCTTGGAAGGCGTCAGCTTTGGGCAGCTAGCGAATCAGATGGGGACCTCGGTGGCGATGATTGAACGGCACTACAGCCATCTCAAACCGCTGATGATTGCCGAGCAGCTGGCAGGCGCTATGCCTGATTCTCAAACCGCAGAAGCTGAAGAAATCCGCCGACTTGCCCAAATTTCTCCAGTCCGCGCGGACGTGATGAGCCTTATTGCTGCGACAACGGGAATACATATCGCCCTGACCGAAGCCAATCCTCGCGCTGCAGAAGAGCTAGAAAAAGAGCTCAACAGCGCCACTGCCAAGAAGCGAAATCGGTAGAAAAATCCCGTAGCCTGCGCTACCCTGCCCCACTGACTCAATAATCAAGAAGCCACAAAAACAGATACCTACCGCCACGACCGAAAAATCTCATGAGCCAAGAAGCCATCGACTACCTTAAGGAACACGCAGCAACTGCCTTGAGCCGTTGCAGTGACCGCGTAGCCGATTTGAAATTCTTTGATAGCGTGAGGCGGCGTCTGGCAGCGGGTGAGGATTTGTCAGGTGAACTACCGCAACTACAGCACGTCGTTCCCGAAGATGCCGTATTCATCGTCGATCGACTGAAGAAACGCTGCTATAACGACATGGTCAGCTATTGGACGATGCCCAGCAATAGTGGCATTGAAAGCGAAGTGACCTATGAGGTCGTTGAGACTGAGCTAATACCGCGCTTTACGGCGAAGTACGCCACAAAGACAGAAGTCGGCGCAGTCGCCGTCACTGCTCGCAGTAAGGGTAACTACACCGACTTTGCATTTGACACGGGTCGTGTCAAGAAGATGGACACTGAAGCAGCGATCAGAGAGCTAGGAAATCAGCTTCTCATGGCTCGACTGGCATCGATTTAAAAAACGAAGCCCTCGAGCCTACTTCCCTTCATGGAAAAATAGTCATTTTTCATTTGCGCTCTCATTTCAAGAATAATTTCATGCAGTACATTGAATGAAAGCTTGTGCTTGACGATAAAAGCGTCATGGATATTAGCAATCGGTGTAATTCCATATTTTGCGAGCACACCTCTAGCGACATCCATTGCCTGAGTTTCTTGATGCTGATACAAGTAAGCAACCGCCTTTGAACGACTTGGTTTGACATTCGATGTAATCAGCGGTCCGTAATATATTTCATGCATATCTTCTTTCATGCCTTGCTCCAAGTATTTGTCCAATGCCACCTGCTCCCGAATAAATTGATCAATTACTGGACAGGTAAGAAATTTCGTGCGCTCAATAGGATTTTTAATAATATTGACCAGCGATGGATTCATCCATTCGCCGTTTTTCACTCGCCAGCCATTGCTTTGCGCCCTAGCCCCAAACCCAATAGCAGTCACCGCCTCTTTAATCAACGAGTCCTGAGCTTCGAGTGACAACTCCGAGGATTTTCCAAAAGTCGCCGAACGCACATCACGCATAAATTCTTTACGTCCAGTGACATACAAGATTGATGCCCAAAATTGCCTTTCATACTGCTTATTAGGATCAAGCTCACGAGCAAGATCTGGGGCAAAGGTCAGCTTCCAAGCAATCACCGCTGACTTGATGTCATATTCCCAGCAATTGCCCAACATCGCTCTGCGCAGGGTTTTGTCCACATTCTGGACACTCGTCCCTGCGTAATACATCCGCCCAAAATCACTGGGCTTTTTACGCATTGGGAAATTACCGCCCGTGTACTTGGCAACCGCCAAGATCATCATAGCTTGACGGGTATAAGTTTCCAGTTTCGCGGGTGAGAATTTGGTTGCCTTGGTATTCAGCCAAACGATGTACGCTTCCAGCGATGCGATATCAATCGGTGCAAAGTCGAACACCTGCGCCCGCTGCTGCGCTGTTAGATAGGTGAAATAATCAGGAAATAGCTTGTTGAGCAGATTGGAATTTTCCAGCGTATTCGAGCAAAGCAAGGCATCCAGTTCTTGGGCTGATTTAGCTGTGCCGAGCTTTTGTCCCAAATCGTCCAAACCATCTTCAATCGTGACTAATTCGGTCAGCTTTGCTTTCGATACCAATCCAGAAATATTTGAACCTTCCTCTTTATTCGCTATAAGTTGAAGCTGATTGTCTTTGAGCCAAGAATGCAGCCGCTTTTTCCCTTGATTGAGCTGAGGTCCTTTATGCGACAAATCAGCGACAGGAATGGAATACAAATCGAAACGCAATTCGTAGGCACTACGACCACGCTGAATTGCTTTGAACAGCAAGTCTTCCAGCAAAACCCTGTACTTTTCCAATGCCTTATCGGCACAATTAGCTGGCTTCGGGAATGCTGCCCGTAGTTTTTGCAATACGATGGGATTAATGACAATTTTGAACATGACTTTTATATTTAAAAAAATACACACACTTATAGTAAGAAGCTTCGCTTCCAAAAAACCCCTAAACCAGCCCGCTATTGAAAAGAGAGAGAGGCGAAGCCGAGAACCAGTCCTCTGCTCTTTTTTTTTGCCAAAAATAGCTCTATCAAGACACACGCACGCAAATAAATGCGCTCAATAGAGCCGGCTTTTTAACCCATCAAAACTTGATAGGCGCAGCAGAATTGCTGCCTCTGCTGGATATTTTGTTGTGTTGGTTAGTTGATCGATTCTTGCGCCGCCTACGCTTTGCGTACTGAATTCGATTAGGGCAGACAAGGACTTTCGAAATATGGACAGACTTGACTGTCCAAAGTCTGGACACGGGCTAGGTGTCCAGACTGTGTCGCTGCTGAGTTTTGTTACTTGGCGTTAAAGCCAATTCTCTGCTCAAGCCCAACAACGACATTCGCCAGCTCGTCGTTACTAGCAGCCATCTGCTCAGCGATGGTTCCCAGCAGTTGATCTTCAACCGCTCGATTAAAGACGTTACCCTGCACAACTCGATACTTGCCCGAATCAGGATCTTTAACCGTCAAGAAGACAACAAACTTACCCTGCTCGTACTTCGGGTCAGCTTTCTCATCTTTACCCGCAGCCTTGTCAGACTTCTTCTTCTCAGGCACCCAGTTGCTCAGCTCGCCGCTGTACTCAAGCTCGTCATTGGAAGCGTGCGCCATTGCGGTACACAGACGACCGACCAGTGCGGTGCGCGACTGCTTTTCTTCACGCAGCTCTTTTGTCGTCGCAACAGAGGCGTTAGTCTCATCCGCTTCGTAGTCGAAGATGTGCTCGACAACTTTGCTCACGCCGCCGTATTGCTCAAGAAAGCCCGCAAACGAATCTGCAGTCACGCCCAGCGCCGCAGCTTTTTCCATTGCAATGCTGTAGTTGCTCCACGTCTGACGCGAAACATCAGCAAAGATGTAGCGCACGGCAATTGCTGCCGTCGAAGCAGCAGTCGACGTGTTCGGACCGCCACGCTGACGAATTTGGTTAATAAGCTGGGTACGAATCTCGCGCTTCGTCGGTGACTTTTCCACAGATTCAGCGTAGCCGTAGACATCCTGCAGCAGCGCCCAGAGAGCACGGTCCGAACGATCCAGCACCTCGACCTTGAGCTTGCCGTAGCTAGCGATCAAGCCATCCGCATTAGCCAGCGCCTTGTTAACGCCCGCAGACAGCGCAGGCGAGGACGATTTAGTAGTCACCGACTCAACAGTCTTAGGACGGAAGACGTTGGTCAATGGGTTATTAGCAGCACCCGAAACTTGTGCGTTGATCGGAGCAGCAGGAGCGATAGTTGCATTAAACATAATGTTACCTTTCTATAAAGAGATTTAAGTTTTGTTACTACCGAATCGCTTAATCGCGTTTCGATATGAGAAGTATGTAGCGACATATCAGGAACTTTCATTTATGATTTAAGCTGTTATGAATACTTGAAAACCCATGAAAACCAATAAAACGGGGTTCTACAAGGGCATTCCTGGCTTTACAGTCAGCTCAGATGACTTGTTGCTGGAGGCTGCAGAAGCCAGCATTTACCGCTGGTGGTGGGAGTTCCTGCGCTTGAGCCCTGTCTATTGGTATGCAAGGACGACAGGCAAGAGGATTGCCATTACAGAAATAGCACGGGCGTATGAAGCCGCCGGCGACCTAGAAATCCCGTCGTTCGGGATATGGTGGAAGCGTTATGGCAAATACGCATTTGAGGAATTACATCGCCCCGCCAAAGCGCGGATCATTGAGTTGGATAAGCCCGTTGAACACGAGCTATATCAAAAGAGCTTGGTCATTGAAATTCCCCTGACAATCTCACGGAAGAAGATCCTGAAGGACATTAAAGGGCTGTTGGATCAAATCGGTTATGAGGTCAATGCACTGAATGTGATCAGCACGACTAATGCCAAGCTGAAGCTCAAGAGCAAAAAATTCAGCCTAAGCACAATCGATAACGAATACTGGGTGCTGATCTACAGAATCCTCCATCCCGATCTTCAGCTATGGAAGTTAGGAGATCGACTTCAGCTCGCGCCAAGCAATCATGTAAGAGGAAGAGTGCAGAGTGACGTTGCTTCGATAAACAGTCGGGGACTTGGACCGTTTGCGCGACTACAAAGCCTGACAGGTCGCCATTACTACAAAGCTCGATTCGCAAGAATTCATGCCGAGCACGGAAGTTTTCCGAACTATTTGAAGGTTGAGGCTATCAACGATAGGCTTCCGTTTGGGGAAAAGGAACACAAGGAATTTTTAGCCGCCACAAGCGAGAAAGACTCAACCTTTTCTCCCTGGCAGAACTATGTTCGGGAGCAGTATGAACAAAGTCTTCATTACGAAATCATGCGCAGGAACAGATTAGATCGACTAATCATTCGGGATTCAGCAGCCAAGGCGAGATTTCCATCGTTTGTATCGGGTGACATTGACCTAACAACCTAAGACATGGCTAGAAGCTAAAAGCACAAAGGGTAAACAGAAGTGGCTCAGCAAAACAGGACTGGTCGGATAAGTGCATTATTGGGGGTTTTAGCCTTGGCCAGGGTGCCGGGGCAGGAGTCCATCATGAGCAAATCATCCGGGCGGCGTAGCCGCCGCGTGTTTAATCCCGAGTTCAAAGCCAAGATGGCTCTAGCATCAAGCGACTACTAACCTTGCTGAACCTGCGACCCACGGCTCTGAAAATTGCAGGCTAATGCTTATGATCACTGACCATTCGTCCAAACAGACAGTGATCGCACTAAAATACACAATAATGGAGTGCTAAAAAATCAAACGGGCAAAAATTATGAAAACTACGACGATCAGATTTTGTAAAGCCATGAAAACCGCATTAACGGTCTTCTTTTTAGCGCTGACACATCAAGCATCTGCGGGAATGCTAATCGAGACCTCGATAGCGTTATTACAGCCCCAAATAGGTCGAGATGAATCAGGATTCAATACCTGCGGAATAAGGGCTGTAGTGTCAGCCGAACATTCCGGATATGTCCACACGTACGATTTCTCAATAAATATTCGACATAACGCTGCTGCTGGATTGCTAAAGTCCGGAAAATCTCGAACCACCAAGAAAGAAATCCTAGCAAAAAAAAGCATAGCAACGACTTACCTACCTGCACCAATTGGCTTTTGGATTTCAAAAGAGAGAGAAGGAAAACCTTTGATAATGGAAAAATTAGTTGCCTCTGAAACCAAGGGGTTTGTTATCGGACATGGCGACTTTGAACAATCGCTGTATATGATTTACAACTTAATCGGAGGCGAGAAGATTCATTTTGCTATGCAATATCCCACGGAAAAAACAGACGCCGTCATATCATTCGGTACCGTTTTGAGTGAGGCACAATCCGAGTCGTTAGATTCGTGTATTCAAGGGCTACTTGAGCGAATGCTAAAAGAGGCAGAAAAAGAGCAGTAATTGCCTTGCGTAAATACACTACCCAAGGAGACAGCCCATGCGCTTTTATGAATTCGCGCTACAGTGCAGACCCGTACTGAAGATCAGCAAGCAGCAACAATCCAAGCAAGCTGAGATTCAGGCAAATACACCACCTACGCCATTCCCGACAAATCAGCAGCCCACCCCAGCTCCGCAATCAGTCAAGGTATATCCCAAGCAATGGCAGCACGAGTGGGTGCAAAAATATCTCGCGGCTAAAATGGCTCGGGACGCACAGACTGTCGAGCCAACTGAGATAGACATAATCAAGGCTCAGATGCGGTACGCCGATGCCCAGCGTCAAGCTGACCAAGACTACGAAGACAGTAACGGAACTCAAGACGACGAACTTGGGTGGCAGGGCGAGCATCGATGGGTGAAACGGGATTAAATTAATTCGACCGCACGACGCTTCATATCGTCGTTGCAATCGATGTAGATTTGAGTTGTCCCGATATTTTTGTGTCCCGCCAGACTCATCAGCACCCGCACCCCGACACCTTTAGCTGCCAAATTCGTAATGAACGTCCTGCGACCTGAATGGCTACTGGCTCCTTCGATTCCAGCTCGCTTGTACAGATAGTGGAAATGTTGGGCTAAGGTATTCGGCGTAAAGCCCTCGTTTGCCTTCTTTTGGGTATAGAACAGCTTGTGTTCAGGCGCAGTCTGGGGATACTTGCCGATGTAAGCTTCCAGCTCTTTTTTAAGCTTCCCGTTTACGAACACAATACGCCCATGCCGCCCTTTTGTTTGGTCGGGCTCTAATCGAATCTCATCGCGTATCTGCCCTTCTGCGTCAATAACATCTTCATAACGTAAGCTTGAGACCTCTGAGCAGCGCATTCCCGAAAAATGAGTTGCTAACAACATCGCCCTGTTGCGTACAGCGTGGGGACGAGTTGCAATGTAATCCAATACACGGCGCAGCTCTTGCGGCGTCAGCGTCTTTGCTTGCTTGGGCATTGTTGCGTCCTTTCCTAACCAAAACTTAGCTACGCTTACAGCGTACTTTCTTTGTTTTGTTTGGACGACCTGTTTTTGTGGGTTTTGCTGCAAATAAAAATCCTTCCAAAATTCAACGAGATAGCTACTTTTTCAAGAAAAACCAAAGCTTATGTGTATTAGCTTTGGTTTTTATATTTAGTACTTTCGTTGCGAAAATCGCAGGAATAATCACGCTTGCGTAGCAGCTCTACACGCTGTTTTTAGGAAATTCAGCTACTCAGGCGCTCAACCCAAAAATTAATGCGCTGTAGAGCTTTTTATGCACCGCATGTTAGTGAGCAGCACATTATGTAGATGCAAATTCGAGCTGAGAATAACCAAACAAAACCCATCCATTTTTATTTGGTTTTAAGGTAAAACACCACTATCGAGGCAAATTTAACTGATTTCGATCGACCATTTAGGCAGATCAGTCATAACTTACGTGTGCAGTCCAACTCGATAAGGAGAGCACACATGAGCGCATTAAGTACCCTGAAGCTAGTAGCCACAAAAAAGCCGCAGCACTTGCCCACTATCCAGCTACGCCGTAACAAACTAAGCAATAAATTGTGGGAGCAGATTCAGCTAGCAAAGGGCCAGATCAGCGGGCAGCCGTTTGTAATTACCCGGTTTCGTTCGGTCAAAGACACGGACTCGGGCTTGCGTAAGCAGGTGGAAATGCCCAAGCGGCTTCGTCCTTGGTGGTTCGCAACCGAGAACGGCAAAGTCTGCGTATCGGTCCGCTACGGCTCGTGGACACTTGAACTCGCCAAAGGCAAATCCAGCGTGGAAGTTGGCAGCGCAGATGAATTAGTCGTTGCGCTGGAGACCATCAAGCAAGCAGTCGAAGCCGGCAAACTAGACGCCCAGATTGAGACAGCGTCGGCAGGACTGAAGTCGGGCTTTAAGCGGTAGCCTATAAAACAAAACCCAGCCCACCGTAACTGGATGCTGGGTTTTGTATGCTTTATTGGTGCGAACACTAATTTTAACTAACAACCTCGTATCATCTTGATCTTGATCGGTAGCGTTCGATCATGTCAGGCGTGACATCGTTGGAGTAGCAAACAGGTGAATATCCACCAGGCTTGGAATATGCGCTTCGTCGCCCACAAGATCTTCCATTACTCATTGTATTGTAAGGACAAGGGCAGCGCCCGGGATAAGACCGTATAGATTCTTGAATTAGCTGCTTCTTGATTTGTTCGTCACTGATATCAGCCTCAGCGTGACCCACAGTCGAAAATAACGCTAGCAGTATGACGATATACTTTCTCATTCTTAATTATTTTATTTCATACAATCAGCGTAATATGAGTTTATAACAATAAAAGGCTCTATTTTTGTTACATCATTTTTTGCCACAAGCTCAGAGAATCCCCGCAGGTAATGCTTTTGTGCGGGCGGTAAATCAGAGCCAAAAATTAAATTTTCAATGGCATTAGACGAAAAATGTTTTTTCTTATTTTCAATTATCGATCCAACGATATTTGCACCCAGAACACAATTAAATGCTTTGGGTGAAAGCTGTATTTTGTTTTCTGCGAATGAGAATTGATAAGCAGCGATGTTCAATATGAACACGGCAAGAAATTTTGTTTTCATTTTTACCAATCGAAATTTTTATAAAATTAGTATATTTCTTTTCATTTACCAACCAATACCCTATTCGCATCTCCGATCAACTGCGGTTGCTGTACTCGGTTCTGCATACCTGCCTGCCTAGACACATTCTCTAACAAGTACGCCCGCATCTCACCTGCCGTAATCCTGCCATCTCTATTCGCATCGGCGTCGCCTTCCATGCCCCGCATCAAGTAGTAGCTAAAGATGCCGTGCTTGAGATCGGGACTACTACTAGAGATCTGATCCGATTGACTTGCAGTGATCACGGTGAAGCCATCAGGGAACAGCTGTTTTTCCGTTTTTAATGCAACGGGTCTGGCACTAGCGATCAGGGTTTCACCTGATCTTGATTGTCCGCTATAGCAGCTGTCCAGAAAAACAGTGACTGATTTTGGCTTGGCAGCTTGTATGGCTGCGTTAATTTCTGCCTGCGTTATTCCAGTCTTGTCGATGAAGTCTCGGTCGGCTCGTTGTGGCAATAAGTAAAGCCCTTTTCCGTCAGCAGTGGGCAACCCATGTCCGCTGTAGTACACATACACATCAGTACTAGCCCGAACCCTGCTAGGCAACCACGTTTTAAACGCACGATAGATTTCAGTTTGGTCGGCATCCGCATCCACCAGAAGCCGTATGTTTTCTGGTTTTAATCCAAGTGCACGAATGGCGTAGTCATAAAATACTCGGGCATCGTCATTAGCGAAGTCGGCACGAGGTAAGTTCTTGTAGTCAGCGATACCAATGATGACTGCGACCGCATCACGCTCGGGCTGTTTTTTGACTTGAGTTGGATTGAGGACTGCCGCTAGCGACTTTGATTCAACAACAGGACGACTTACCACAATTGTTTTAGTGTCCACGTCACCGTTGGTGTCAATAGCCGCAATGGTTAATACAGTTTCTTGTCCTGCACGAGCAAATTTAACGAATTGAGAGATCCCATTTTTCTCGATAACTTGCTCTACGCCATTAATTTTTAAAGAAATAACATTTGAGTTAGTTTGTATGGTTGCAACAAACTCTCCATCTGAATTTGGGACCGTGTGTTTGACTTCAAATAAATTTATTCGACCTGATGAATCTTTGCTTGCAGTCTTCGACGATTTTGCAGTTTCTTCTTTATTTTTTTTGTTGAAGACAAAATTGATCGGGGTTTTCTGTATCAGATCTCCGTTTTCCCAGATGCCTTCTATTTTTTTTCCATTAGAAAAAATATAAATCCCACGTCCATGAAATTTGCTATTGACAAACTCTCCTTCGTAGGCATCACCATTTACGCTAACCGCATATGCATAACCGTTGATAGCGCCTCTACGCCACTCACCTTCGATCGTGTTTCCCTTTTTTTGTTTATCCAACTGACGGATATATCGCCCCCAGCAGTTATCCCAATTTGCAGTCCTCCCATTTACGCCAGTGTCCACGATACGAGTGTTATCAGGCTCTGGACACAGCACTAGATTATTAGGATTAACTTCCCAAGCACCAGTACTGGACGAGGCGGGAAAAATAATTACTAATAAAATAATTTTTATTGCCAAAAATGTTAAGGATTTCATATCTAACTATGCATTTATTACTACTGTTGGTATATTCGACCGCTGGAAGAAAATATTCTAGTCGCAAAATCTTTTGTGAGATTCATAACATGAAAAATATCTATATCCTCGTATTGTCGTTGTGCGCCACTGGATGCTCCACCTTAGTTTCCAGCAATAACCAAACGGTTACCCTTAAGGCGATGCACGAAAATAGAGAAATCGATGGCTCGAAATGTACTCTTACTAACAGTAAAGGACAGTGGACTACGGTCACTCCCCAAAGCGTCAATATTAGAAAAGCATTCGGCGATTTGACAGTCGAATGCAGAAAGAGCCAAGCAACGGGAAGTAAGGTGGTTAAATCTTCCGCTGAGGGATCCACATTTGGAAACATTATTATTGGTGGCGGCGTTGGCGCTCTGGTTGACGCAGGAACGGGTAACGGCTATTCCTACCCCGACTCAATTGTGATCGATATGCTTGGAAACATTGCGGGAGACATGTAACTTTAGATTATTGCCCAACCAAAACTCGATTTACATCACCGATTAGCTGTGGTTGCTGTACTCGGTTCTGCATGCCTGCTTGTCTCACCACCTGCTCTGACAAATAGGCATGCATCTCGCCTGCTGTAATCCGACCATCTCGGTCGGCATCGGCGTCGCCTTCCATCCCCCGCATCAAGTAGTAGCTGAAGATGCCGTGCTTGAGATCGGGACTACTACTAGAGATCTGATCCGATTGACTTGCAGTGATCACGGTAAAGTTCTGGGGAAAGAGCTGCTTTTCCGCTTTCAATGCAACTGGTCTAGCACTTGCGATCAAGGTTTCACCTGACCTCGCCTGTCCGCTATAGCAGCTGTCCAGAAAAACAGTCACGGACTTCGGTTTGGCAGCTTGGATTGCTGCATTTATCTCTGCCTGCGTTATTGCGGTCTTATCGATGAAGTCTCTATCAGCTCGCTGAGGGAGCACATAAAGTCCTTGTCCATCCGCAGTAGGTAAACCATGTCCGCTGTAGTACACATACACATCAGTACTAGCCCGAACCCTGCTAGGCAACCAAGTTTTAAATGCACGATAGATAGCTACATCATCCGCATCCGTATCCACCAATAATTTTATGTTTTCTGACTTTATGCCAAGTGCACGAATAGCGTAGTCATAAAATACTCGGGCATCGTCATTAGCGAAGTCGGCACGAGGTAAGTTCTTGTAGTCAGCGATACCGATAATGATTGCAACAGCATCTTTACTAGTTTGCTTCTTTACTTGCGCGGGATTGAGTGCAGCTGCTTGGGGTTTTGATTCCGCAAAAGGACGGCTTACAGTGACGATTTTTGTATCGGTGTTTCCGTATACGTCTTTAGCCACGATTTCCAGTTTTGTCTCTTGTCCAGCACGCGCGAATCGATTTATCGTGTAACGACCGTCTGCACTACCGCCCAGCTCTTCACCATTTATTTTTAGGGATGCTGTATCAACATTGGTTTGAATGACGATATTGTAAGAGCCGTCGGCGGTTGGTTTGGTAGCGGTAATTTGAAGATCTAGACGTTGATTTTTTTTTGCTTTCTCACGCTCAAGTTTTTCTTGTTCTAGTCTCTGACGTTCATTTGCCAATTGTTCACGTTCACGGTCAATTTCTGTGCGGCCCGTATTTTTAGCGACATTATCGTTGATGTGAGGTAGGTTGACTTTGGCTTCACGGATAAATTTGTCGTTTTCCCATATTCCCTCAATACGTCGACCATCTTTGAACGTCATGATTCCTTGACCAGTAAAGCTGTCGTTACTAAAATCACCTTCATACTTGTTTCCATTCGACAATGCATGCACACCATGTCCACTCTTCGCACCATCTCTGAAATTTCCTGCATATCTTGAAGAAATCAAAAAAACAAAGTTCCCGTTTTCAATTGTTTTATAGCGATTAATTAAAATTCCATTTCCATGAAATTTTCCTTTTAAAAATTCACCAACATATTTTTTCTTTTCATCACCACTTGTATACGATCCAATTCCATCAAGAAATCCGTGGATCCACTCGCCCTCAAAAATATCTCCCTTATTTTGTTTATCTAGTTCGACCTCATATTTACCCCAACAGTTGTGCCATTTAGCATGCCGTTGAAAGTCAAATTTAGTTTTTGTTTTGTCTTGCTGAGGACATGCTTTCAAATTATTTGGATTTACTTCAACTTTGATGCCTAGCCTGGATGCATAGTCATAAAATGTGAGAGTAGCATCATCAATATCAGTTCGGTCCGTGTTGTTAGAGACATTATTGTTATCGCTGGGAAGATTTACTTTAGCTTCACGAATGAAATTATCGTTCTCCCAAATACCTTCTTGTCGTCTTCCATCTGCGAACGAATTAATTCCCAGTCCGTGCTTATTGCCGCTTTTGTACTCACCCACGTACTTGTTACCCCCTCCAAATGTGGATGTACCTTGTCCGTGTGGCAAGCCATTTTTGAACTCCCCCACGTACTTATCGCCGTTGGCATGGAAAAACGCGCCCTGTCCGTTGTACAGGTTGTTTTTGAACTCACCTATGTACTTGTGACCGCTGATGAATGTTTCCGAGCCATGTCCATTTGGTAAGCCATCTTTGAACTCACCTTCATAAACATCACCTTTGAAATCTTTGGCAAGCTCAATTCGATAACGTCCCCAACAGTTTGACCATTTTTCAGTTCTTCCGCCAATTCCCATATCAATCTTTTTCCGCATGTCAGGTTTTGGACACAACGGTAATTTATTCGGATTGACTTTGAATTCAATCTCTTCAGCCATAGCTGCACCAATCGTGAAAATAATGACGGTGGTTGCAAACGCTTGCATTAATTTTTGAAACCTATCCATGCTTATCCCTAGCCCTGAAATCGGCACAACCTCACTTCACAAAAAATTCACCGCAGAATTACCCGACTGATACTTGCGGCGAGTTTTAAGCTATACGCCTAGTAACGATTTGTCTAGCCTAGATACCCACAGATACATTTATTACAGTTTGGTTATTATTTTTTTAATTATTTTTCGCCCTATATCAGACTAGAGCAACAAATTAGCAAATTTGCATGGTTAATAATTTAGTATTGCTGCCGATTTCAGAGAAATGAACAACCATCGGAGGTTGCACAAGGCTATGAAGACATCCTCTGGATTTGGAGTTGGTTACGCTGACTGCACAATGCAGATGAAACAATGCCTCAGCCAATTTCATTTGGGCGTTGAACGAGCCCTACCGTCACAGCCAATTATCTAACAAGATATTGACGTATGTTTTGTCCAGCATATGCCCGTCACCGTCCACAATATGGACAACAAAATTAAGTAATTTTGCCAATTCAGCAACACGCACTGGATCACTTTGCCAATCTTCTGATCCAACGTGAATTTCGCAGTTCGCAGGGGCTGGGTACCTACAACTGCTCGCTAGATTCTGCAACTTACCAGCTCTTGGTGGCGAAAATATTCTCAACCCATCATCTTTCACGAAATCACCGACGATTGGCGACAAAAGCAATACTTTGCCTACGTAGGGCGGCATTTGAGCCTGAGCATGCAAAAAGAGATATGCCCCGAACGAGTTAGCGATTACCTTCGAATCGGTAAACGAAAATTCATTGTTAAGATCCTGACGTACTATTTCGATCTGATCAGCGAAATCAAGAGCGGCAAACTCTCCCACCGTTGCCCTGCCTGAAACCGAAAAACCGCGATTCTCCAGTTCCTCACCGAGCCCGCTATTCAGTGCACCACCGTATCCCGGTAGGTAATAGATTTTCCGCTTAGCTTCTGGTGCACTCATATTTTTTAAGCAAATCTGGAATCCAAGCACATTACTGCTTAACTTAACGTAAGTGTTTTCACTGCTTACCCGTAATCAAAGTGGCGGCTAGCGGGCATTTGTGCGATAAATCTTTAGTCCGGCAAACTCTTCGTCAGTCTTTCCGATCCAACACAAATAAGAGCTTCGCGAAAAATTTAAGTCGTTGTAAGCAGCGGCTTGACCCGACACCCATTTCCTGCACTCATCAAGGGATTTCAACCCATATGCTGCCGAGTGTTTGGCAAGGTTATTGTTGTCAGGATAGTAGAACGCATCTACCGTCTCCCATGGTGCCGGCTCATATTCGTAGAGCCAATTTGCCAAATCTTTTTTGGGTGAGCCAAAAATAGCCCATAAGATCATTCCGATTGCAATAAATGCCGGCATTTTAATTAAAGCCAAATGAGAGTTTTATGTCGCCTGGAAATTCCTCATTAATCACAGCCTTGACCCAGTCTGCCGTAGCTTCCCACATGTTTGACGACGAGTAATCGAGCAGCTCTTCCTGATCGTGCAGATCCTCGGGATTGAACACTCTTTCCCCAGTCGGCTCTCCATCATCATCCAAGACATAGCCTTGCAAGTCGACTTTGATCCTTGTCCCGGATGCATCAAGAATTAGGTACGCTGGCTCAGCTACTTCCAATTCAAATGCCATCATTCCAGAATAACCACAGTAATCCATGCTCTCGACATCGACGTACTCTTGACTTTCCTCATCGAGCTCCTCATCACTTAATTCTTCAAAACGAATCTCCACTCCATCGACGAGAACTTTTAAATTGGTTGCATAATTAATTTCAAGGTCGTCGTCCCCCAATAGCTCAAGCCAATCAGGTTGCACTTGATCGTGACCATTGGTTATGCAGCAGTACAGCTCCGGACCACTATTATTTCGACAGATGAATGAAGGGTTGATTGAGTTTCCCTGTTGCTGGCGAACAATCTTTATATTGGCGAATCGGTCCACATTCCCATCAGACATGAATTCCAAAGAAGTGATCTCAACTGCCTCGTTGTAATGGACTTCAAATGGAAGTTTGAAATAATCAGGCATCATTTATTACCCACATATCAATTTTGTAAATTTTTTATTTTGAAATCAATTGTCTTATCGTTCAAATCCATCAATATTGCATATCAAAAAGATATTTTTGTATTCAAATTTTAATCTCTTGATGAGCGAACTATTAATTAGCCGGTTTCAATAGTCCCGATTAAATTCCTAATCGCTATTTAGAAGTCGGATCATTGATCTCGAGCTTTTAAAAGCGTATAAGTTTTAATATCGTAGCACTTGAGATCTATTTATTTTTTTATAAGCTCGAGGTAACCATGCAAAAACTACTTCCTTTTCTGCTCATGTGGACTTGTGTCGGCAGCTTCGCCGACGATTATGTTGACGGTTACTTCAAAAGGGATGGCACTTACGTTGCCCCTCATTACCGTAGCTCTCCGAACACCACAAATATTGATAACTACTCCACCAGCGGAAATCAAAATCCGTATACAGGCAGCTCCGGAAGTAGAGCGAGAGATTACAGCCCAGAAGCGTATAACTACGGAAATGATCGAGCAATCCAAACTGGTCCGAGAGGCGGCCAGTTCTACTACAACGACTCTGGCAGAAAAGTCTATGTCCCCAAACGCTAGTAACGAATTTACTGTTGCTGGCAAATTTGTAGGCTTTCAGCTAGCCAAAGTATGAAACACTGGATTTCAGCACTTCTTGTTTGCACGATTTTAGCGTCATGCTCGACCACGGGGGGTATTTACGACAAGAATGATCCAAGCAATAGTGAGTTTTCGCCTGTACGGACACTTTTTGTCGGGGTGGCTGTTGTTGGCATGGTTTACGGAGCATCTCAAGGACGAGGTGGTAGCTACGAAAACCCAAAATGGGACTACCAGCAAATGAACTATCAATGGGTATGTCGAAATGCTGTTAATGGTCAATATTTGGCGCTTGAAAAATGTGCAAATCAGGCAAAGGTAGATAACTGGCCAAATAATTAGATTTCACACTAACTTTATGTACATCTATGGAAGCTTCAAAAATAATGTTTATGCTTAGGACAAATTTTTTTAATGTGTAGACTTACTTTATTAAAGGGAATTGACGGTTACTAAAATCGACAAACCAAGCCAGTGGACTCTATCCGGCACACGATATTAAGCATCAAATGCCTCTAAAAACTGGTTTTTAATGGCGCTACTTGATGTAGACCCCACCTACGATTGAGCCTTTCTCCTTAACGATCCGACCCTCGCCAGACACTCCCTCGACAATGCCTCTTATCGTTACCTGACTTCCCCGCTTTGCAGAAACCCAGCCGCAGTTGCCGTCAATCTCCACCCGACCACGAACAGATACCGATCCGGTATTTCCCGATAAAATTAAGTGTGCACCCTCGTCAACAGTGACTACATCAGCATTACCAGAAATATTCGCAGAGACACCTCGCCTAACGCGAACCCATGAGAAATTACCTGAGTAGAATCCATCACGCTTTACATCTAGGGGTTGCGATTCATTTACGTGAACGTTATCGCAATCGCCAATCTTTTTGTCACCCTGAACTAAACAATTTCCTCCCCAAGCAAAAGATATTGCGTCAACAAATAAAAATACAAAGAAAATAATTTTTCTCAAGGAAGCACCCCCTAAAAAATATAAATTTCGGAAAAGCGATTACTATTTTTTGCATAAGTTTTCGCGACACTGTCAAGATTGCGCCGCCAGCGATGTAAAACCCGAAAGAACACTGGCAATAAAGCCAAATAGCGGCACAGGAATTGAGTGGCGTTATCTATTTTTGAATTTTTCCCTAAAATTTGAAATCCGCACTCGAGGGATCGAAGGTGCGTCAGCTAGGCGGAGCCATGTGGGTGGTCACGTAGTTAGCTGCAAGCTCTTGGGCGAGAGCCATCTGTTTTGATTTATCGTCGCTCCATCCGACAATAACGCCGTGCTCAGGAAAATTGACAGGGATTGTCTCTGGATCGGGACTGCAACCAAGCCCAGTCTTCAAAACGCTTGAAACCTTGATTTCGACGGCGGCAACTGCGTTCTTGTCAGAGCGAATTGTCCGTCCTAAATCCCACATTCTTTCAGTTGAGACTCCGTGCAAGCCGCATACTGAAGTCTCATAGATTTCTTTTTTTGTGTTCCATGCAGGCTCGAAGACTATTGGTCTTGGCGAACCATCCGCTTTCAGCTTTCTTTTTCGTTCGAAAACAAACCTGACAACGCTTCCTGCTGGGGAAATAAAACTAGGTATGGATTTTTCATTGGTGGGCGGTAACGGCGCGCACCAAGCCCAAAATTTCTTGAGGAATTGAGCCCACGAAGTAATCGTTTCCATTCCGGGTTTTTGTTGTTGATAATCGAGCGGCGTAGCTTAATTTACCATTTTCTCGCAGGGCGATGGAAATAATACGAGAGCCACTGCCATACCACTCAAATCGAATATCTCCATCATTATCGACATCAAGATCGGGGGATGGCAAATCAGTTGGCAGAACTAACAGGAACCTTTGTCCTAGTTTGAATATTCGACTCCATTGTACGGTGGTTCCGTACTCCCTAGCTAACAACTCTAAATCTTGAAGCGCACCCGATGACCTCGCCCCGGTCAATCGTAACCGCTCTATCTCCGTGCGGAGATTTTTTTGCAAGCGCTCACCTTCTTTGCCTGCGGAGGAAATGTCAAGGCCATCGAAAAGTCCACCTTGATTTCGAAAGGCGAGAGTTGTCATTTAATCAGCTCCACCATTTTGTCCGTAATGTGGCCAAAAAACATTCGATTCTTTTGTATTCGTAACTCGTCCAAAGCTTTCCATATTTGCTCCGAATCATTTGCTTGGATCTGTACTGTTCGGAAAACATCAATATCAAGTATAACTGTTACGTGATTCATTTCTTGTTGATTGGGCTCTTCTAGTACTTGTGTCACTATGGAGGTGCATTTTTTTTCACTGTCTGGAATAACGACGCGCTGGAGAAAGGCGCTCACGGCTTGCGGCAAGCTAGGAGGGATATCTGGAGGGCTTGTTAGAAATTCTCCGAAGTCTCGAATAGGTAGTGGAATCTTCAGTTCGTTGATATACCGAACTGCAATACGATGAATAGATAGATTTGGTGCAAAAGATATAAATCTATCCCACTCTGTCTTAGTGGCATCTCTTAGCTCTTCCCAATTACCATATGGGAACAGGCGGCTGAACGTAAATCCGTTTAACCTACATTGAAGCACTCGAGACGGGGAATCGGCTTCTAACCGATATCCTATTGCAGTCTTCTCCGGGTCCGGAGTTTGAGCAGACCCATCTGGATTAACTGAAAAACCAAATACTGCCTGCCATATAGGGTTGGAGCGCTCGTACCGCGCCTTAGCTTCCTCCGCAAAATTCCTCACAGCATCATTGGGCACAGCTGGCGCAAATTGGAGGTCAATCAAGGCTTCGCGAGCTGGAGCCTTTGACAAGATGCCGTTATAGGTCGCCATTCCGGGAGGGATATCTCAAGAAAATTTCTGTTAGAGGAAATGTGATGTAGGATTGTTGCACATCTTCGAAAGGAATGGACCTTGTTGTATCGAAGGGTAAGACCGATAAAGTTCTCGGGCGTCGAATTTTTTAGCCATGTCCAGACTCTGGACGATTCAAAGTATCCAGAGCAAATTCACAAGCAGGGCTGAGATCGACACGAATGAAAAAATATGATGTTGCACAGTTTGTTGCACAATTTAATATTTTCGTGTAATTCATTGAATTATATGGTATTTTATACAACAATGGCTTCTTTTAATCCGTTGGTCGCTGGTTCGAATCCAGCACGGCCTACCAAATAAAACAGAAAAGCCCCACTCACAAGGTGGGGCTTTTCTGTTTGTGCTTTCACTTCGTTCTATTGCTGTACCCTTGCGGTAACGCATGAGCTTAATCACTTTTAGCCGCCGTTCATCAGCCGTCCTCCCCTGCAAAGGGCAGTGGAGCAGGCGGCCCAACCAAAGGGAAAGATCCATGCAAATAAATGCCGACTTGGCACAACGTGTCGTCATTGATCAGGATGCGCTGAGCTGGACACCTAGTCCTGTACCAGGCATAGAACGGCGCATGCTGGACCGCGTAGGTGATGAGGTCGCCCGTGCAACCTCCATCGTTCGCTACCTACCGGGCAGTAAATTCACCGCACACCAGCACGAACTGGGTGAAGAAATTCTCGTTCTTGAAGGCCAGTTCAGCGATGAATATGGTGATTATCCGGCCGGCACCTACATCAAAAATCCACCAGGGTCTTCGCATGCGCCGTTTACCAAAACGGGTTGTTTCCTGTTAGTGAAGTTACGCCATCTTCATCCCGACGATCAACAAAGCCACATCATCGACACCAAAACCGCCACCTGGTATCCGGGTCTGGTGCCGGGACTGTCTGTGTTGCCCTTGTCGGAATTTGGGACCACGCATACCGCCATGGTCCGCTGGGCACCCAAGACCTATTTCAATCCACACCGACATTACGGCGGCGAAGAAATTTTTGTTGTAGACGGCGTTTTCGAAGATGAGCACGGACGATATCCGGCAGGCTCATGGATACGCAGCCCGCATCTGAGCGTTCATAAACCTTACAGTGTCGAGGGCTGCACGATTTTTGTGAAAACAGGTCACCTGCTCCCGAATACAGATCAGCCAAGCGAATAAAAAACGCCCCGCCACCTTTTCATTAGCGGCGAGGCGCAGCAATGCAAGAATCCATGATCCGTGCTTGACCTTCAGATGATGCGCACGGTTCATTCCATCAAAGCTTCACCATCACATGTCGCGCCACGGTGTAATCTTCCAGCGCATACATCGACATGTCTTTGCCGTAGCCAGAGGCTTTCAGTCCGCCATGCGGCATTTCATTCACCAGCATGAAGTGAGTATTAATCCAGGTGCAGCCATACTGCAGCTGGCGGGCGATATTCATCGCCTTCGAGACATCGGATGTCCAGACACTAGATGCGAGCCCGTATTCTGAATCATTGGCCCATTGCACCGCCTGTGCATCATCGTCGAAGCGCGTTACCGAGACGACCGGACCGAATACTTCGCGCTGAACGATCTCATCCTCCTGCAAGGCACCCGCGATCACGGTGGGCTCATAAAAAAAGCCAGCGCCCGCACGGACCTTGCCGCCGGTGG
>JACCDK011142501.1_pt1 | contig 23993 bp, 22 predicted proteins | sample 7445871 | NCBI WGS metagenome assembly JACCDK01 (sample SAMN15323436, study PRJNA562643) | freshwater metagenome | isolation source: river surface water | place: USA:Blue River Watershed | collected 2017-08-15 | reverse complement strand
TGCATCGTAACCGGCGTGATGAATTGTTGTGCGGCATCGGTCATCACCACTTGAACGTGTGCGCCTTCCTGAATCAAAGCACGAACCAACTCTGCTGATTTATAAGCAGCAATTCCACCAGAAATACCTAAGACAATTTTTTTGTTCGCCAGGGAGGGCATAGTTACGATCTCAGATGAATTAAGCTTAATTTCGCTGCTGGAGCGCACGTCTAATTTCATTAATAACGATTAATGTAGCACCAATAGAGATCGCACTGTCGGCAAGGTTAAATGCTGGCCAATGCCAGCCCTGGTAGTGAACGTCAATGAAATCAACCACTGCACCATATAACAAGCGATCTAGCACATTCCCAATCGCACCCCCCAGTATCAAAGCAAGCGCTATGCAAAAGGGTCGGTCTTGGGTATTTTTCTGCAACAGCCAGATAATCACTACAGCCGCAATAATTCCGATAATCGTGAAAAACCAACGTTGCCAACCACCCGCTTGGGACAAAAATGAAAATGCAGCACCGGGGTTATAAATAAGAAACCAGTTCAGAAAATCAGTCACCTTGATTGCTTGCGCCATCGGTAAGCTCATTTGCGCCCACCATTTACTTACTTGGTCAGCAATTAAAACCAAAAGTGCTAAGAACAAATAAGTCTTAGCTGAGCCTAGCTGATTTTGTTGAGTTGCAGCCATTATGCAAATTGTCGAATTTCACCATCACCATAAAGATTACTGATACAGCGTCCGCATAGATCAGGATGCTCTGTATGTGATCCAACATCAGACGTGTGATGCCAGCATCGCGCACATTTTTGATAGGCGCTTGGTTTTACAGTGACTGAAATACCGTTTTCTTTTGATTCAAGAATTTCGGCTTTTGAGGTGATCGTTACAAAACGAAGATCAGCCCCAATCGAGTTCATTAGTTCGAAATCTGCAGAGTTCAACTGAATTACTAGTTCTGCTTGTAAGGAGGAGCCGATTTTGCCGGCCTCGCGCTCAATTTCAATCGCTTTTGTGATTTCTGAGCGAATTTCTCGAATGCGTTGCCATTTTTTAATCAGCTCAGAAGCATGTCCGATTTCCGGGAAGGAAGAGAACACTTCTGTGAAGATTGAAATACTATTTTTATCTTTCGCAAAATGGGGATAGCATTTCCATGCTTCTTCGGCCGTAAAGCTTAAGAAGGGCGAGAGCCATTTCAAAAGATGTTGGGTGATATGAAACAGAGCATTTTGTGCTGAGCGTCTTCCCGCCGAATTAGCTGGCATGGTGTAAAGACGATCTTTGAGTATGTCTAAATAGAAGCCCCCTAAATCTTCGGAGCAGAATGCCAAGATTTTTGAAACTGCAGGATGAAACTCATAGTTTTGATAATGTGCCTCAATGGTCTTTTGTAAATCACTGGCAAGTGCAAGACTGTAGCGATCAATTTCAACCCACTCGGTCACAGGCATCTGATGCTCTTGAGGATCAAAATCAGCCAAGTTGGCGAGTAGAAAGCGCAGCGTATTGCGCATGCGCCGGTAGCTTTCAACCACACGCTTTAAGATCTCATCGGATATCGACATCTCTCCCGAGTAGTCCGTTGAAGCGACCCACAGACGAATAATTTCAGCACCTAACTTATCAGCAACTTCTTGCGGGGCAATCACATTACCAACCGATTTACTCATTTTTCGGCCTTGACCATCGACCGTAAATCCATGGGTTAAGAGTGCGTGATAGGGCGGTTTGCCATCTAACATTGCGCCAGTTAACAAGGAAGAATGAAACCAGCCTCGATGTTGATCAGAGCCTTCTAAGTAGAGATCTGCCCAGCGACCATCTTTGCTTTCAGACTCTTTTCGATAGAGTGCGTTGCGATGTGAACCACGCATCACATGCCAATGGGTTGTTCCCGAATCAAACCAGACATCTAGAGTGTCGCGATTTTTCTCATACAGCTTTGCCTCATCACCGATTAAATCTTCGAGTTGAAGGTTTTGCCAAGCTTCAATACCATTTTTCTCGACCAGTTTTGCAACCTGCTCCAGAAGTTCAGCGGTGCGTGGGTGGGGCTCTCCCGTTTCTTTATGAATCAGAAATGCCATTGGTACGCCCCATTGCCGTTGGCGCGATAGTGTCCAATCAGGACGGTTAGCGATCATATTGTGTAAGCGCTGCTTACCCCACGCAGGATAAAAATGAGTACTTTCAATTCCGGCTAATGCCGTTTCACGCAGTGATAATTTTTCACCAGCGGGCTTTTTATCCATGCTGGCAAACCATTGCGAAGTAGCGCGGTAGACGATTGGCGTTTTATGCCTCCAACAATGCATATAGGAATGCGTATAGGATTTACTTTTGAGAAGGCTACCTGCTTCTTCTAAGGCCTTCACAATGTTGGCGTTTGCTTTCCAAATCAACTGGCCCGCAAAGAGGGGTAATGATGAAGCGTAAATGCCATCACCCATTACCGGATTAATGATTTCTTGATCTTGGAGACCATTCGCCTTGCAAGACTTGAAGTCTTCTTCGCCGTATGCAGGAGCGCAGTGAACTAATCCGGTTCCAGTATCGAGCGTGACATACTCAGCTGGGTAAATTGGTGCTAAGCGCTTGTAGCCCTGATCCAGCGCAGCTAATGGATGCCAAAAAGAGATACCCTCAAGAGCCTTGCCTTTGCAAGTAGCCAGAACACTGCCTTCTAAACCATATTGCTCCAAACAATCGTTTACGCGATCTTTTGCTAGAAGCAGAATTGATTTAGGTGTATCAACCAGCGCATATTCCAAATCAGGGTGAACATTTAAAGCTTGATTAGCAGGCAATGTCCATGGAGTTGTGGTCCAGATCACAGCCATACCCGGTTTATGTGGCAGATCTTTTAAGCCGAATGCACTAGCTAGTTGTTTGCTTTGCGCAGGATCAAATGCAAAACCGACGTCAATGGCTGGATCTGTTTTATCTTGATACTCGACTTCAGCTTCGGCTAAAGCAGAACCACAATCAAAACACCAGTTCACTGGTTTGAGACCACGAAAGACATAACCTTTTTTCCAAATTTCGCCCAAGGCACGAATTTCATCAGCCTCGTTTTGATAATCCATGGTCAAGTAGGGCTCATCCCATTCACCCAAAACCCCTAAGCGCTGGAAATCTTTTTTCTGTTTCGCAACCTGCGCTTTAGCATACTCACGAGCTTTGGCTTGCACTTGTGCGGTTGGTAAATTTTTGCCAAATTGTTTTTCAATTTGAATTTCAATGGGCATTCCGTGGCAATCCCACCCAGGTACATAGATTGCATCAAAACCCATGAGCCAACGGGACTTCACAATCATGTCTTTCAAAATTTTGTTTACGGCATGACCAATATGAATATCACCATTGGCATAAGGAGGGCCATCGTGCAAGATAAAACTAGGCTGTCCCGCATGCGCTTTGCGAATCGCTTCATATACCTTATTGCGTTGCCACTCCTCAACCCATTTGGGCTCACGCTTGGGTAAATCTCCCCGCATGGGAAAGCTGGTTTCGAGCAGATTGACTGGGTAATTTGGGGATTTATCAGACATGCTTGTTTTTCTGTTGGAAATATTGACGCGCGATCAGCGCATCGTGTTGAATTGCTGCTTGCAGGGTTTCTAAATTAGGGTATTTTCGTTCTTCATGGAGCCGCTCAAGTAATTCTACGCAAACTATTTGACCGTAGATTGATTGGTTGAAATCAAACAAATGTGTCTCGAGTAAAACCTGCCCTGTACTCTCAACTGAGGGCCGCACCCCGAGGCTTGCCACCGCTGGGATTGGATGACTCTTTATTCCATGAACTTGTGCGACAAAAATACCGCTGGTCACCGGTTTCTCGTTTGGACGCAGTGTCGAGACTGCGAGATTAATCGTTGGGAAGCCAAGCTCGCGACCCAATTGCTTGCCATACAGAACATGACCAGAAATGGAATAAGGACGACCCAATAATTTGCTCGCCTGATTCATATCGCCGTTCTCAAGCGCGCGACGCAGAAGTGAGCTGGAAATCCGTTCATTGGATTCCAATACCGTTGAGATACTACTCACTTCAAAACCAAATTTCTCACCTGCATCCACAAGGCTTTTGAAATTTCCAGCACGTTTAGCACCATAACAAAAATCATCGCCGATTAGTAGCCATTTTGCATTCAAGCCTTCAATCAGGACTTTCTTAACAAATTCATCTGGGCTTAGTTGAGAAAATGCTTGATTGAACTCAGCAATCACAACCTGATCAATCTCATGGCTCTTAAGGGCGATTAATTTGTCACGAATATTTTGAATGCGGGGTGGCGCATCATTCGGAGAAAAAAATTCTCGGGGATGTGGCTCAAAAGTGAGAACGCAACTTTGTAATTGACGAGAGCGGGCACCTTGCACCAATTGTTGGAGCAAGGCTTGGTGACCTCGATGCACCCCATCAAAATTACCAATCGTGAGGGCGCATGGAGGGTGCTTAACAGAGGGTGTAAATCGTCGAAATACCTTCACAGTTCGCTTTCAGGCTAGCCTTGAATTATATTGTTGGTCATGCATTCAATCGTTTCTCTTATTTCTGGGCGCGGCTCTAATTTCGAGGCAATTTATCGAACTGCACAAGCCAAGTCTTGGGATGTGCGATTTAGCGGACTAATTAGCAATAATCCAGATGCCAAGGGCCTTGAGTTTGCTCGCTCACACGGAATTCCAACCGCAGTAATTAACCATCGTGATTTTCCCAATCGAGACTCTTTTGATCAGGCTTTGCAGGTTCAAATTGATCGGTTTGGAGCAGATTTAGTGGTATTGGCGGGCTTTATGCGAATTCTCACCCCAAAATTTATTGAGCATTACCAAGGCCGCATGATCAATATCCACCCCTCATTATTGCCCCTCTACCCTGGTCTACACACTCATGAGCGTGCTCTGGAGTCAGGGGATGCAGTTCATGGAGCTACGGTTCATTTTGTGAGTGCCGGCGTTGATGAGGGCCCAATTATTTGCCAAGGCGAGGTTCCTATTTTGGCAGGGGACGATGCCAATCATCTTGCAGCGCGCGTCTTAAAAATGGAACATCTTATTTATCCACTAGCGGTCGAGTGGTTCATTCATCAGCGTCTGCATCTGGATGGAGATACCGTACGCGTTGATCCACCAGAGTCTCAATATATTTCTTTGGCATGAAGCCCTCTCTAAAAAAATCACCTTCCTTTGCTAAAGTACCTAACTCTCTTCGGGGTGAAAAAAAATACGCGAAGTCAAAAAACCCCAAAACAGCGGAGCCTGAAAACCCTAGAGGTCAAAAAAATTATTCGCACGCAAAGGCATTACCTCAGCATGCTTTTCATTTAGAAAAACTAATCCCTGAGTTACTCCTATTTAAGGAACCTGCCGATCGCCTAGTGACTCGCTACTTTCGCGCAAATCCCAAACTTGGACACCGAGACCGCGCTTTAATCGCTGAGGCAGCTTTCTCGGTATTACGTCGTAAGAACGAGTTTTCTCAGTTTGCTGTCAGTGGCACTGGTTCATTAGCTCGCCGCTTAGCCATACTGGGCTTGGCTTCTGCCCTATCAGAGGGCGGTCTGGGTTCTGCAAACCGCCTTGAAAGCGCCTTAGCCGACTTAGCGTTTGTGCTTCATCCAGAAGAGTTCGAGTGGTTAAAGCGTTATGGCCAAATTGATCGCCAATCGCTTGCACCGCTGGTTAAAAATAATCTACCAGAGTGGTTATGGAGTTCTCTAGAACAATCCTTTGGTCCAAATGAAAGCGCACTACTTGCGCAATCATTAATGCAACCTGCGCCGCTTGATCTGCGTGTTAATACCTTAAAGATCAATCGTGATCAATTACTGGCGCAAATGAATGCGAACGCAAATCGCTTTGAAGCACACCCCACACCGTATTCAACTGAAGGTATTCGTATTTTCGGTAAGCCTGCACTTCAAAACTCTACTTGGTTTAAAGAAGGTCTATTTGAGGTGCAAGACGAGGGTAGTCAGATTTTGTGTCATCTCTTGGGCCCAAAGCGCGGTGAGATGGTCGTCGATTTTTGTGCGGGCGCCGGCGGAAAGACATTAGCCCTGGGCGCGATGATGCGCAGTACCGGAAGACTTTATGCGTTTGACACATCGGAGAGACGATTAGCAAACCTAAAACCGCGCTTAGCTCGCAGTGGTTTATCCAACGTTCATCCGGTTTGGATCGACAGTGAAAACGATCCCAAAATTAAGCGACTTGCCGGAAAGATTGATCGAGTTCTAGTTGATGCTCCCTGTAGCGGTCTTGGAACTCTGCGACGTAACCCGGATTTAAAGTGGCGTCAAAGTCTCGATGAAATAAGAAAACTGACCGCCACTCAGTTGGCGATCCTTGAGTCTGCCGCGCGACTCTTAAAACCAGGCGGAAGGCTGGTTTATGCCACTTGTAGTCTGTTAGAACTCGAAAATCAGGGGGTGGTGAAGACTTTTTTGGAGAAACACCCAGAATTTGAGCTTTTATCGGCAAATCAGGTCCTCGATGACCATTTTTTACATCATGAAATTCCTGTTGGAACCTCCAAGGATAAGCCTTGGTGGCAGGTTTGGCCTTCATCCCATGGAACCGATGGGTTTTTTGGGGCAATATTGCACCGAAAGCCTTAAAATATGGGGTTAAAGAGCATAACTTCATGCTTTAAACGAACAAGGATGATTGGCGAATGAGCGGATTAACAGATTTCCACGATGCACTAATTCAGTGGTTGTCTAACGGATTGTTGGATTGGGCATGGTGGCAGATCGTGCTCTTTACCTTGGTGATGACCCACATCACGATTGCTAGCGTGACTATTTTTTTACACCGCTGCCAGGCACACCGCGCGCTTGATCTTCATCCAATCGCATCGCATTTCTTTCGCTTCTGGTTGTGGCTAACTACCGGAATGGTGACCAAAGAGTGGGCTTCCGTTCATCGTAAGCATCACGCAAAGTGTGAGAGTCAAGAAGATCCCCATAGCCCACAAATTGTTGGTATTAATAAAGTTCTTCTTGAGGGTGCTGAGCTCTACAAAGTGGAGGCTGCCAAAAAAGAGACTCTCGAGAAATTTGGCCATGGCACTCCTGATGATTGGTTAGAGCGTAATATTTATGCTCGTTTTACATGGCAAGGCGTTGGTCTGATGCTTATCATCGATTTACTTTTGTTCGGCGCTATCGGTGCGACGGTCTGGGCTGTGCAGATGCTATGGATACCCATTACCGCCGCTGGTGTGATTAACGGCATCGGTCACTATTGGGGGTATCGTAACTATGATTGTGAAGATGCATCGACCAACATTGTTCCCTGGGGAATTTTGATTGGTGGCGAGGAGCTTCATAACAACCACCATACTTATGCAACCAGCGCTAAGTTATCGAATAAGTGGTACGAATTTGATATTGGCTGGGTTTATATCTGCGCATTAAGTTCACTCGGTTTGGCAAAGGTAAAAAAAGTACCACCAAAGCCCGTCTTATCGGATGTTCGTCCTGCCGATGATCACACGCTAGAAGCCATTATTGCCAACCGTTATGAGATCATGGCGCGTTACAGTAAGACCTTGAAACGCTATATAGCAAAGGAGCTCCAGCACGTGCAGGAATTTACTGCTCATCTAAAAGATGCGCGTGATTGGCTTTATAAGGACGAGGCTAAATTAACCTCTGAAGAAAAAGTGAAACTTGAAGAACTCATGAAGACCAATCCTCAGTTACGTAAGATGATTGAAATGCGTCGAGAGTTACATGCTATTTGGGGGCGCTCAAATGCGACCCGTGAGCAGCTACTTAGCCAGCTCCGCTCGTGGTGCCATCGCGCCGAGGAGGCAGGCCCACATTCCTTAAAAGAATTTTCATTACGACTAAGACGTTATTCCAATCAAGGCTAATAAAAAACCCGCATTCAGCGGGTTTTTTTAATTAGAACAGTAAGGAAACAAATTACTTAATTTTTGTTTCTTTGTAAGTAACGTGTTTACGAGCCTTAGGATCAAATTTCATGATCTCCATCTTCTCAGGCTTTGTTCTTTTATTTTTTGTAGTGGTGTAGAAGTGACCAGTACCAGCACTGGACTCTAACTTGATCTTTTCTCTTGCTCCCTTGGCCATGATTTAGTCCTTAAACTTCACCACGAGCACGAAGATCAGCAAGCACAGAATCAATACCGTTCTTGTCGATTAAACGAAGTCCAGCATTGGTTAGGCGAAGGCTAACCCAACGGTTCTCAGATTCAACCCAAAAACGACGATTTTGCAAATTTGGCAAAAAACGACGCTTAGTCTTGTTATTTGCATGGGAAACATTGTGGCCAACCATTGGCTTTTTCCCAGTGACTTGGCAAACTTTTGCCATGACACACTCCTTAAATGACGAAAAACAACGATTGTAGCAGGCAACTCAGAGTGAAGGCTAGCACTTGCCCTTATGCCGGGCAGAGAACCTTAAAAAAGTTAGTGATCACTATCTTTTAAACCCCTATTTAATAAACCAGCGTCTGCAAATGAGAAAAAGCCATGCTTTGCAACGATGCAATGGTCAAGCAAAACAATATTGACCCAATGTAGGGCTTGGCAAAGCTCTTGGGTGATGAGTTCATCTGTAGGGCTAGGCAGAGGGTTCCCACCTGGATGATTATGGGCAACAACTAAAGCGCAGGCATTGCGATTAAGGGATTCTTTGATGATTTCTCTGGGGTAAATGGCGGTCCGATCGATTGAGCCCCGGAATAGCTCCTGGCATTCAATTAAGCGGTTACTGGCATCCAAGTAAAGACATAAAAAAACCTCATGTTCTAGGCGTGCAATTTTGGCCTGCAAAAATTCTCGCACTTGAGCAGATGAGGAAAATATCGCCTGTTGACAGACACTCTCTTGCAAACAGCGTTTGACTAGTTCGTAAGCCGCTTGGATTTGAGCCCATTTTGAGGGGCCCATGCCGTAGCAGCTGTAAATCTCCGAAATGGGCGCGCTCATCAAGCCTTCAATGCCATCAAATTTTGTGAGTAAATCTTGGGCAAGAACCACTGCACTTTTGCCTTTGACTCCAGAGCGTAAAAAAATGGCTAGAAGCTCTGCATCCGATAAAGCAGTTGCCCCCTGACGGATGAGTTTTTCTCTTGGTTGTTGGGCTTTTGGCCATTTGGATATCGGGCGATATTGCGCCTCTCTCGCTACAATGGGCGCATGAGTGAAAACGTTGTCACCCCCAATTCTTTCTTGACCATCAATTACCGCTTGGTTTTGCCCAATGGGGAGGACTACATCAACACCTTTGAGGATCGGCCGGCCACCTTGCAATTTGGATCGGGTCAATTTGCCCCCTGCTTCGAAAAGGTTTTGATGGGCGCTAAGGTAGGTGAAAAACGCTCCGTCGTTCTTCCTGCCTCAGAGGCTTTCGGGGAACATAAGCCTGAGTTGATCCAATGGGTCAGCATGGATGTTTTACTAGCTAATACCGATGAAGTTCCAGAATTTGAACCAGGCGATATGATTGAATTTAATGCCCCAAACGGAGCACAATATGCCGGTGTATTGCAATCGATTAATGATGAGGGAGCATGGTTTGATTTCAACCATCCTCTTGCAGGTAAGCAACTGAGTTTTGAAGCAGAGATCATCGCCATTTTGTAAATCCAAACATATGCAAAATCAGAATTCATCTGTAGATAAGGCTGAAATTTTGCTGGCGCAACCAAGAGGGTTCTGCGCCGGTGTTGATCGCGCGATCAATATCGTGAACGAAGCTCTGAAGCGATTTGGTGCCCCGATTTATGTGCGACATGAAATTGTGCACAACAAATATGTGGTTGATGAGCTGCGCGAGAAGGGCGCAATATTTGTCGATGAACTGGAGCAGATACCCAAAGGTGCGATTGTGGTTTACAGCGCTCATGGTGTATCCCAGCAAGTGCGGAAAGAGGCTGCAGACCGTGGTTTGCAAGTTTATGATGCCACTTGCCCATTGGTGACCAAAGTCCACGTTGAAGTGGTGAAGTTGTGCAAAGAAGGGTACACCGTATTTATGATCGGTCATGCGGGCCACCCCGAAGTGGAGGGAACCATGGGGCAAGTAGAGAGCGGTATTTTGCTCATTGAAAACCTAGATGATGTTGAAAAACTAAATTTCTCGAAAGAACAAAAATTAGCTTTTGTGACCCAAACTACCCTGTCGGTTGATGAAACAAAAGAAATCGTTAACGCACTTACCAAAAAGTTCCCCAAAATTATTCAACCTAAAAAACAAGACATTTGTTATGCCACTCAGAATCGACAAGATGCTGTGAAATTCATGGCACCCCAAGTTCAAGTGGTTATTGTCGTCGGAAGTCAGACCAGTTCGAACTCGAATCGTTTGCGTGAATTGGCTGAAAAACTTGGCGTTCCTGCCTACATGGTCGATTCGCCTGATCAGCTCAAACCAGAATGGTTTATTGATAAAAAGCGCATCGGTTTAACTGCTGGGGCTTCCGCTCCCGAGAGTCTTGCACAAGCAATCATTTCTCGTATTCAAGAGTTTGGTCCTCGCCAGATTCGCTCCCTCGATGGCGTTGTTGAGGATGTTACTTTTTCTTTGCCCAAAAACTTAACCCACCCCGCTTAATTTTTTATTGACTTACTTTCACACTATTGGAGAGTTGAATGATGAAAACGTATCAAAGAATAGTTACCTATAGTTTGCTTTCTGCGGTCGCAGCAGGAATGCTAGTCGCCTGCGGTAAAGCCAACGATGGCGAGATTAAGATTGGCCATGTTGCTCCGCTAACCGGTTCCATCGCCCATATGGGTAAGCAGAACGAAAATGGTGCGGTATTGGCGATTGAGGAAATTAATAAAGCCGGCTTGACTATTAACGGTAAAAAAGTAGTGCTCAAGCTTGTTCCGGAAGATGATGCTGCTGATCCAAAAACAGCAACGCAAGTTGCACAAAAATTAGTGGATGCAAAGGTAGTAGCAGTAGTAGGGCACTTAAACTCTGGAACCACGATTCCTGCTTCTAAGATTTACAACGATGCCGGAATTACACAAATATCACCATCAGCAACTAATCCAGACTACACCAAGCAGGGTTTTAAAACCGCTTATCGTTTAGTGGCAACAGATGCTCAACAAGGACCTGCGCTTGCAGATTATGTCGCCAAGAATTTAAAAGCCAAAGTGGTTGCCATTATTGATGACTCAACTCAGTATGGCAAAGGTTTGGCAGACGAGTTTGAGAAAACTGTTAAGGCCGCCGGAATCAAAGTGTTGCCACGTGAAGCAACGAACGATAAAGCAACCGACTTTAAGGCTATTTTGACGAAAGTAAAAGCTGGTAAACCGGATGTAATCATGTACGGCGGTATGGATGCAACTGGCGGCCCGATGGCTAAACAAGCTAAAGAATTGGGTATCAAAGCCAAGATTGTTGGTGGCGACGGAATTTGTACGGATAAATTAGCGGAGCTAGCAGGCGATGCGATCAATAACATTGTTTGCTCTGAGGCTGCAATGGCATTGTCGAAGATGGAAGCCGGCCCTGAGTTCCAGAAAAAATACAAAGAGCGCTTCAATATCGATGTAGATATTTATGCACCTTTCTCCTACGACGCCGTGTACGTCATTGTTGATGCGATGAAGCGTGCTAATTCGGTAGAAACCGCAAAGATTTTGGCTGCTATGCCACAAACCCAGATGAAAGGTTTGATCGGTAATATTGCATTTGATGCTAAGGGCGACATGAAAGAAAGTGTGATCACCCTGTACGACTATAAGGATAAAAAGAAATCTGTTCTTGAGATTATCAAGATGCAATGATGAAATAAGCACCGTACGCGGTGCTTATTTTTTATAGGCTGTTCAGTCTATGGATATTCTTCTCCAGCAAGTAATCAATGGCTTGGTGCTTGGTAGCATCTACGCCTTGATTGCTTTGGGTTACACCATGGTTTATGGAATCTTAGGCATCATCAACTTTGCTCATGGCGAAGTTTTAATGATTGGTGCAATGGTGTCTTTGACCCTCATAACTTTATTGACTCAGCTATCGCTGGGTTTACCGCCCTGGGTGACTTTAACCATCGTTTTGCTTGCTGCAATGGCGATTTGTGCATGTTTGAGTTACCTGATTGAGCGCTTTGCCTATCGTCCACTACGTAACGCACCGCGTCTTGCGCCACTCATTTCTGCGATTGGTGTTTCAGTACTACTACAAACGCTGGCTATGATCATCTGGTCTCGCAATCCACTGACCTTTCCACAACTTTTACCGTCTTCCCCAATTCAAGTATTTGGAACCGGTGCAACGATTACTGGTAAAGAGATTGTCATTATCTTTACATCACTCTTAGTGATGGCTTTACTTTTAATGATTGTGCAAAAGACGCGATTGGGCAGGGCAATGCGCGCAACGGCTGAGCAACCGAACATCGCTGCCCTGATGGGTGTGAATCCAAATCGCGTGATATCGGTCACATTCATGCTGGGGGGCGCATTAGCCGCCCTCGCTGGAATCATGATGGCAACTAATTATGGGAATGTGCATTTTTCAATGGGGTTCATTCCAGGCCTCAAAGCCTTTACTGCTGCTGTATTGGGCGGTATTGGCAATATTCAAGGAGCGATGTTGGGCGGTTTGTTGCTGGGATTAATTGAAGCCATTGGTGCGGGTTACATCAGCGATTGGACGGGTGGAGTTTTGGGTTCCAACTATCAAGATATTTTTGCGTTCATGGTTCTTATCTTGGTGCTCGTATTTAGACCCCGAGGTCTTTTGGGTGAAAAGGTATCTGATCGTGCTTAAGTATTTCAGGCAGGCTTCTAGCCAAGATCGAAAACGCTTTTGGTGGGCGAGTGCGATTTTGCTATTGGCTCTACCTTGGTTAGTTGGTGCAACCGGCGGTAATTATTGGGTTCGCGTACTCGACTTTGCCTTGCTGTATGTCGTTTTAGCCTTGGGCTTGAATGTGGTGATTGGTTTCGCAGGTTTATTGGATTTAGGTTATATCGCTTTTTATGCCGTAGGCGCTTACAGTTATGCGCTGTTAGCATCTCCGCATTTAACTACTCAGTTCCCCGCGATTGCCAGTGCTTTTCCACAAGGATTGCACTTTCCCTTGTGGGGCGCTTTAATGATTTCGTTTGGATTAGCCGCATTGTTTGGGGTTCTTTTAGGTTTTCCAACGCTCAAGTTACGTGGTGATTATTTAGCGATCGTGACCTTAGGTTTTGGAGAAATTATTCGGATCTTTCTCAACAATCTTGACCGACCCATTAACCTAACGAATGGCCCCAAAGGAATCGGCAGTATTGATCCGATTCAATTATTCGGAATCAATTTATCGAAGCCTGTTAGCATCTTTGGTTTTCAAGTGCCATCGCTTTATCTGCTTTTTTATTTCTTTTTGATCCTAGCGGTGCTAGTAGCAATCGTTTGCTATCGCTTAGAGCGCTCGCGAATTGGTAGAGCTTGGGTTGCAATCCGAGAGGATGAAATTGCTGCCGAAGCCATGGGGATCAATACTCGCAATATGAAGTTATTAGCCTTTGCAATTGGCGCTAGTTTTGCTGGTGCTGCTGGCGTTTTGTTTGGCGCCTTTCAAGGATTTGTCTCACCAGAGTCATTTACTCTTTGGGAGTCAATTGTGGTTCTGGCAATGGTAGTGATGGGAGGTATGGGACATATTCCCGGGGTCATTTTGGGAGCTATTTTGTTGTCCATTTTTCCGGAGTTGTTACGGAGTATTGCAGCACCGATTCAACAATTTTTATTTGGATCGGTATTGATTGATGTTGAGATTATTCGTCAACTTTTGTATGGCTTGGCACTGATTTTGATCATGCTCTATCGACCAAATGGTATTTGGCAAAAACCAGATTCGTTAAAAGTTATTCGATCATGAGCTCATTGCTGCGTATCTCGCACGTTTCAAAGTCATTTGGCGGTGTGCACGCACTTACTGATGTCGGTTTGAACGTTGAACGCGGAGCAATTGCAGGCTTAATTGGTCCCAATGGTGCTGGTAAGACCACATTTTTTAATGTCATTACAGGTTTATATCCTGCTGATTCGGGGCAATTTGAGCTCAACAGCAAGCCTTACTCACCGCAGTCTGTCTCGGATGTGACGCAAGCAGGAATTGCGCGTACCTTTCAGAATATTCGTCTCTTTAAAGAGATGAGTGCCCTTGAGAATGTGATGGTAGGGTGCCACTGTCGTTCCAACGCAGGCGTGTGGGGCTCGATTCTAGGAACGCGCGCGAATCAAAAAGAGGAGCAGGCGATTCGAGAGAAGTCTCATGACTTACTAAGCTATGTTGGTTTAAACAATTATGCGCATCACAAAGCAAAAAATTTATCGTACGGGTATCAACGCCGTCTCGAAATTGCTCGAGCGCTAGCAACCGAGCCAAGCTTGTTGGCTTTGGATGAGCCGGCTGCTGGAATGAATGCTAGCGAGAAGCTTGATTTGAAGGAATTGATTTTAAAAATTCGGGGGGATGGAAAAACAATACTTCTGATTGAGCACGACGTTCATCTAGTCATGAGTATTTGTGATCATTTAACAGTCTTAGATTACGGCAAAGTTATTGCCGATGGGGTACCAGAGTATGTGCGTAAACACCCCGAGGTGATTCGGGCGTATCTTGGAGGTGCCGCAGCTTGAGTCATCATCTGTCAGAGCATCTGTTAGCTATTCGTGACCTCAAGCTGTCTTATGGAGGTATCAGTGCTGTTAAGGGAATCAATCTTCATGTCAACTCTCATGAGCTGGTTGCATTGATTGGTGCTAATGGTGCAGGCAAAACATCAACCCTCAAGGTTATTGCGGGACTTCTTAAACCAAGTGCGGGTTCGATTCAGTTCTCGGGAGTGGCGATTGGCGGTAAACCTGCATACCAATTGGCTCAATATGGAATTGGCTTAGTTCCCGAAGGCCGCGGGGTATTTGCGCGCATGACCATTCTTGAGAATCTGCAAATGGGTGCCTATCTCCGACAGGCCTTTGATCAGCCTGAGCGTATTGCCCATGATTTAGATGGTGTGCTTGAACTTTTTCCACGATTAAAAGAGCGCCTAACTCAATTAGCTGGAACCTTATCGGGTGGGGAGCAGCAAATGCTTGCGATTGCAAGGGCGATGATGGGAAAGCCAAAATTATTATTACTCGATGAGCCTTCGATGGGTTTGGCGCCCTTGATGGTTCAAGCTATTTTTGACGTTATTCAGAATCTCAATCAACAGGGAATGACAATCTTGCTCGTTGAGCAGAATGCGCGTTTGGCATTATCGATGGCAAATCGGGCATACGTCATGGAAAGCGGGGAAATAACTCTAGAAGGCCCTGCAGGAGAGCTCCTGCATGACGATCGAGTCCGGAAAGCGTATCTTGGGGAAGAGCTTCGAACGAGCTAAGTTAGGCCGTTTTTTTGAGGAGCGCCCTGAGGATTGAGCACATCGTCAAAATTTCTTCTTCGGTGACGTTAAGCGCAGGCATGAAGCGCAACAGATCCGGTCTTGGAGAGTTGATTAAGAGTCCCTCTGGGCTGTGCTCTCTGGCAAGTTCTACCAAGGATGCGCCAATATCTTTTCCTAACATTAAAGCTCTTAGTAATCCCTTGCCACGCTCACCTTTGAGTCCAAATTCATGACAAAGTTTAAGCAGCTCTTTTTGTAAAAACTCACCTTTTTGAACAACCGATTGTAAAAACCCAGGGGCTAGTAGTTGCTCAATCACGCTGATACCAACAGCGGTCATCAATGCGTTACCGTTATAAGTACCGCCTTGATCACCAGCAACGAAACAAGCAATTTCGTTCTTGCATAGTAGCGCCGCCAGGGGTACTCCACCGCCAATGCCTTTGCCCAAGGTCATGATATCGGGCTCAATATCGTAGTGTTGATAAGCAAATAGCTTGCCAGTTCTACCAAAGCCCGCTTGAACTTCATCCACAATCAAGAGTAAGTTATGAGCCTTAGTGAGTTTGCGCAGTTCTTGCATAAACTCAAATTCAGTTGGTATTACACCGCCTTCACCCTGCACGGGCTCTAACATTACTGCCACAGTTTTATCGGTGATCAATTGTTTTACTGAATCGATCTGATTCAGAATTGCCTTTGGAAAACCGGAAACTTGCGGGGCAAATAATGTATCCCAACCAGGTTTACCAGACGCGCTCATGGTGGCAAGGGTACGGCCATGGAAGCTGTGATCAAAGGTAATGATTTCGTAGGCACCACCTTTGTGAATTTGACCCCATTTACGCGCAAGCTTAATGGCACCTTCATTTGCTTCAGCACCGCTATTGGCAAAGAACACCTTGTCAAAACAACTATTGCTGGTGAGCAGGTCTGATAAACGAATCATTGGTTCGTTATAAAAAGCTGGGCTCGGGTTAATTAATTTTTGTGCCTGTTGATGAAGAGCGGCAACCACGCCGGGGTTGCAGTGCCCAAGACAGTTAACAGCCCACCCTTGTAAAAAATCGAGATACCGCTTACCGTTCTGATCAACCAGCCACGAGCCTTTGCCTTCCATCATGACGATATCCGGCCGCTTGGTGATGTACATCACCGAGTGTGCGTCAACGGGGCGAGGATCAGTTATTTGGTTCATCACTAGATCATACAAAAGATCGGTTAAGAAGAGGGGATTTGGCGCAAATTATGTCAGGCGGATGCTAAATCTGCCTCGCTGGTAAAGGAGTCAGCAAAAAACTCGTCCTCCGGTAAGCGACACTCTCTAACAAAGTCGGTTTGGGCAGATTGGATCACAATGGGCGCGCCACACGCATAGACTTGGTGAGCGCTTAAATCTGGAAAGTCAGCCATCACGGCGCGGTGCACAAAACCGGTTCGACCTTTCCATTGATCTTCGGGTAAGGCGTCTGAGACCACCGGAATGTACTGAAAACCTTTTATCGTTTGGGCGAACTCTTCACAAAGTTCATTCATGTAGAGGTCTTTAGGGCGTCTGCCACCCCAATAAAAATGGATCTGTCGATCGATCTTTTTCTCTCGAATATGCAGCAACATCGCTTTGATGGGTGCAAAGCCAGTGCCGGATGCTAAGAGAATAATGGGTTTTTGGTTATCTTCTCGTAAAAAGAAACTTCCAAGCGGACCTTCAAAACGCAAAATATCTTTCTCTTTGAGTTGCTTACCATCTTTTGATTGACCGAAGAGGAGGTCGGTAAAGAGCCCACCGGCAAGATGGCGAATATGAAGCTCTAAAGGACCGTCCTCATGAGGCGCACTTGCAATCGAGTAGGCTCTGCGTTTGTTGTCCTTTAGCAGGAACTCGAGATACTGACCAGCGAGAAACTGAAAACGCTCTCCTGCAGGCAATTGCAATCGAAGAACAGCAACATCATCTGTAGGGTAAGAAATCGAATTAATTCGGCAGGGAACTTTACGAACTGGGATATCGCCGCCCCCTTGAACTTCGCGAACGTCAATGATTAAATTGGATTGGGGATGCGCGCAACATAGAAGTGTTCCACCAGCTGTCTCATCGGTTGAACTCAGCGCACTCTGGCTGTGATCGCCGTGACGCACTTTGCCCTCCAGTAATTTACCCTTGCAAGACCCACAAGCCCCATTTTTACAGCCGTAAGGCAAGTTAATGCCTTGGCGAAGTGCCGCTTCAAGGACTGTTTCATCATCCTCAACCGTAAATGTCTTACCACTTTTTTTGAGTTCTACTTGGTATAACAATTCCACTTCTCCTAATAAAACATTACGATATTAACGATGAGCTCCATGACATGCGCATTTCGTCGCCCCAGAATCCTTATTATCGGATGCGGTTATATCGGTATGCGTGTTGCCACTCAATTGCAGGGTGGGGCATTTCTATCCTCAAACCAGTCAAACGCTAGGCCAAAGATTTATGGCCTAAGCTCAAGTCCCGAGCGGTTTGAAGAGTTGAGGAAAAACGGCATTATGCCGATTTACGGAAATCTTGATCACCCCGAGACCTTATGGCGTATCGCAAATTTAGCGACACATATTATTCATTTGGCCCCACCTCAGCAGGATGGTGAGCAGGATCTACGCACCCGCAATTTGATTCAAATTTTATCCCAGCGGGGTCGATCTGTCAGACGCCTCGTCTATATCAGCACCACCGGTGTTTATGGAAATCGCAATGGGGACTATGTGGATGAAACTAGCACTTTAATGCCTCAAAGTGCTCGAGCAAAACGACGCGTTGATGCAGAACTGGTTTTGCGTCACTGGGCAGCATCTCAAGGGGTGGGCTTAACGATTTTAAGAGTGCCTGGTATTTATGGCCCCGATCGCTTACCGATTGAACGCTTAGAAAATCACATACCAGCCATCGAGCAACAAGATGATGCCTATTCCAATCACATTCATGCCGATGATCTAGCGCGCTTAATCTGTGCAGCCCTGGTGATTGGTAAGACGCAACGAATTATAAATGCGTGTGATGGTAGCGAGCAAAAAATGGGCGATTATTTTGATGAGGTAGCTAATGCCCTATCGATGCCAAAACCAAAACGTTTACCTCGCGATGAAGTGCGGGCTCAAGTTAGTCCAATGGTTTGGTCATTTATGTCCGAGTCGCGTAGGGTGCGCAATCAGCGAATTGGTGAATTGAAGCGTAAATTACGTTACCCGCGGGTTAAGGATTATTTAGACAGCGTTTAGATTATTTCCAGCTATCTTTTAGCCCCACGCTGCGATTGAATACCAGTCGCCCTGGTTTGCAATCATAGCGATCAGCCACAAAGTAACCGTGGCGCTCAAACTGAAAACGATCTTCGGCTTGTGTTGAAGAGATACTCGGCTCAACAAATGCTTCAATGACTTGTTTAGATGCGGGGTTAATGAAGTCCAAATAATTCTTTTCACCACTATCGGGTTGAGGATCCGTGAACAAGTGTTCGTAAAGACGAATTTGTGCAGGAACCGCCTCAGACACATTAATCCAATGAATGTTGCCCTTGACTTTGTAGTTATTTGAGTCAGGGGTACCGCTTTTACTGTCTGGGAAATAGTTTGCATAAACTTCGATCACCTTACCCGCGCCGTCTAGTTTCATGCCTGTGCATTCAATCACAAAGCCATGCCGTAGGCGTACGCGCCCACCCGGGGCTCCATCTTTGGGTGGGTAAAGTCGAAAGAAACCTTTTTCTGGATTGACTTGAAAGTCATCGGATTCGATCCAAAGCTCCCGACCAAAATGAAATTCTCGCTTACCCCACTCGGGATGATGGGGATGCTTTGGAGCAGAGCATAATTCCTTCTTCTCTTCAGGATAGTTTTGGATGACTAATTTCAGTGGCTTTAGAACAGCTGTCGCACGTGGAGCGCGCGCGTCAAGATCATCTCGTAATGCTTGCTCAAGAACGCTCATATCAATCCAACTATCCGCTTTTGAGACCCCAATGCGTTCGCAGAACAAACGAATGCTCTCTGGCGTATAACCACGACGGCGAATACCAACGATCGTTGGCATGCGAGGATCATCCCAACCATCCACTCTTTTTTCTTCAACCAGTTGCAAAAGCTTGCGCTTACTGGTGATGGTGTAGGTTAAATTGAGACGGGCAAATTCATACTGACGGGGTAGAGGTCCATTGAAAACCCCACACTCTTTGAGATTTTCCAAAATCCAATCGTAGAGTGGGCGATTATTTTCAAATTCGAGCGTGCAGATCGAGTGCGATACATTTTCTAAAGCATCGGAGATGCAGTGCGTAAAATCATATAAAGGATAAATACACCATTGATCGCCAGTACGATGATGATAGGCATGACGAATTCGGTAGATAACCGGATCACGCATCACAATATTTGGCTGCGCCATATCAATCTTGAGTCGAAGAACTTGAGTACCATCCGCGAACTCTCCGGCACGCATTTTCTGAAAAAGTTCGAGGTTCTCCTGCGCTGAGCGATTACGGTAAGGGCTATTGATACCGGGTGAACTAAAGTTACCGCGGTTCTGATGAATTTCCTCTGCGCTTTGACTATCTACATAGGCTTTGCCATTCTTGATCAGGATTTCTGCAAATTCATATAAAAACCCAAAATAATCGCTGGCGTAATAGAGGTGTTCTTTTCCTTGATGATTCCAATCAAAACCCAGCCAACGAACCGCATCCAAAATACTATCGACATACTCAACATCCTCTTTGGTGGGATTGGTGTCATCGAGGCGCATATGGCAACGACCGCCCGAAGGCAGTGCGTCATAATCCTTAGCTAATCCATAGTTCAGGCAAATACTTTTGGCATGTCCAATGTGAAGATAGCCATTGGGTTCGGGAGGAAAGCGAGTGATTACAGCTGGTAAAGAATTACCTTCAGAGTCTTGCCGATTGACGTAAACCCCTTTCGCTAAATCATGATCGATGATTTGCCGTAAAAAGTTGGAGTGTTCTGGCAAGCTTGATGTTTGCGCTTTGGCTGATTCATTAGGCATAGCACTATTGTAGAGAAGACGGATTTATTAGTTGGAAGTCATCATCTATAAACAATAAGACCCGCGTATGCGGGTCTTATTGAGGCAAAAAGCTTTTGGGTTAGCGCTCTTCTTCAAATACCTCAGCACGACTTTTCTTAACTGCCGGTAAAGCAACAATGACCAGTAGCAACAAGGCCGCCAACAAAAGCGAGAGTGAAAGTGGTCGCGTTATAAAGGTTGTGAAATCACCCCTTGAGAGTAAGAGTGCGCGTCGGAAGTTCTCTTCCATCATGGGCCCTAATACGAATCCCAAAAGAAGGGGAGCTGGTTCGCAACCAAATTTGAAGAACATGTAACCAATCACTCCGAAACTTGCGGTAATGAAAATATCAAATACCGAGTTGTTAACCGTGTAGACCCCAATACAGCAGAAGACCAAAATGGCGGGGTAGAGGAGCCGGTAGGGGATTTTCAGCAATTGAACCCACATGCCAATCAATGGCAGGTTGAGCAATATCAACATGATATTGCCAATCCACATCGACGCAATTAATCCCCAAAACAAAGTTGGGTTGCTGGTCATTACCTGAGGACCGGGTTGAATGTTATGAATGGTCATTGCTCCGACCATTAGCGCCATCACTGCATTTGGAGGAATACCCAAAGTGAGCAAAGGAATAAAGGATGTTTGAGCAGCGGCATTATTAGCGCTCTCTGGACCTGCGACACCTTCGATTGCGCCTTTGCCAAATTCTTCAGAGTGTTTGGAAGCTTTTTTCTCAATGGTATAGGCGCCAAAGGCTGCAAGAGCGGCACCGCCACCGGGAAGGATGCCGAGGAAGGAGCCAATGGTCGTGCCACGCAAAATGGAGGGAACCATTCGTTTGATGTCGGCCCAAGTTGGGATGAGAGTGGTAACTTTATTTAGGAAAGATTCTCCCGCTCCCTTTTTCTCTAAGTTGAGCATAATCTCAGCAAAGCCAAAAACGCCCATCGCAACTGATACAAAGCCGATTCCATCACTTAGCTGAGGAATGTCAAACGAGTAACGTGCAACCCCAGAATTGACATCAGTACCAATCAGACCTAGGAGGAGACCTAACAAAATCATGCCTACCGCTTTGATGAGAGATCCCGAGGCTAATACAACCGCACCGATCAATCCAAGCACCATGAGTGAGAAATACTCAGCGGGACCAAACTTGAATGCAACTTCAGCTAATGGAGCAGCAAAGCCAGCCAAAATTAAGGTAGCAACACAACCAGCAAAGAATGAGCCCATTCCGGCCGTAAATAATGCAACACCACCGCGGCCACGTTTTGCCATTTGATAGCCATCAATTGCAGTAACTACCGAAGAAGTTTCGCCCGGTATGTTGAGCAAGATCGCCGTAGTTGAGCCGCCGTACTGTGAACCGTAATAGATACCAGCCAACATAATGAGTGCTGCAACGGGTGGTAATGCATAGGTCGCTGGCAAGAGCATGGCAATGGTTGCAATCGGTCCAAGGCCTGGCAAAACACCAATGAGTGTTCCCAATAAACAACCAATGAAACAGTACATCAGGTTTTGTAATGTAAATGCTGTATCAAAACCCAACGAAAGATTATTTAGTAATTCCATGTGATGATCCGATCGATGGGTTAGTCAAGGAAAGTCGGAAAGAGTGGGAACTGCAGGTTTAAGCCTTGTACAAACGCCAAGTATGTAAACGTGACCAGAAACACTCCATTTAGAACAGTACTTTTCCAAGTGAACTCATGACTCGCACTCGCTGAGATTATGACCAAAATAAAGATTGAGAGAATGAAACCAAGAGTTGGTAACAGAATCCCGTACAAAGAAACGGAGCCAGCAATCCAAATCACAATTTTCCAGTTCCAACCACCAATTTGTTCTGGAGTTGCTTTTGAAGACATGGATTTCAATAAAACATAAAAACCCAAAGCGGTTAGAAGGGTACCAAGCCAAAATGGAAAGTATCCAGGCCCCATTTTTGCAGCCGTTCCCATTTTGTAATTTAGGGCGTTTAACGCAAAAAATAAGCCAAAGACCATATACATAATCCCGGCGCCAAAATCCTTTTTATTGCGAATATTCAAAACGCGTCTCCTTTATCACTTTTGTGGCCGTCATTCCTAGGGCTTTTTTGAATAGTTTTGTGATTGTAAGGGAATCACCATAGGCATCTTTAAGGGTTTGCCCTAATCCTGTGCCAATGCGATAATTCCGCGAATGAAAGTCTCTGAAATTCGTCAAGCCTACCTTGATTTCTTTGCCTCCAAAGGCCATCAAATTGTCCCGTCAAGCCCAGTCGTTCCTGGCGATGATCCAACCCTGCTTTTTACGAATGCGGGCATGAATCAATTTAAGGATGTTTTCTTGGGATTTGATAAACGCTCTTATAAACGTGCGACGACCGCTCAAAAATGTATTCGTGCGGGTGGGAAACATAACGATTTAGATAATGTTGGGTATACCGCTCGGCATCACACTTTTTTTGAGATGCTCGGTAATTTCTCTTTTGGCGATTACTTTAAGCAAGATGCAATTCAATACGCTTGGGAGCTTCTTACGCAAGTATTTAAATTGCCCAAAGAAAAATTATGGGTGACAGTCTATGCCGAAGATGATGAGGCGTATGACATTTGGCTAAAGCAAATTGGTATTCCGGCGGAAAGAATTGTAAGAATCGGTGATAACAAGGGGGCACGGTATGCATCCGATAATTTTTGGATGATGGGTGATACTGGTCCATGCGGTCCTTGTACCGAAATCTTTTATGACCATGGCCCAGATATTCCAGGCGGTCCTCCCGGTAGTCCCGATGAGGATGGCGATCGCTTCATTGAGATTTGGAATAACGTCTTTATGCAATTTAATCGCGATGAGGCGGGTGAGATGCATCCACTTCCCAAGCCCAGCGTTGACACCGGAATGGGTCTTGAGCGAATTGCCGCAGTGTTGCAGCATGTGCATTCAAATTACCAGATTGATTTATTTGTGCACCTCCTCAAAGCAGCAAAGCAAGCTGTTGATGATGCCGGTGCAAAAAATTGCGATGAGAATAGTCCTTCCCTAAAAGTGATTGCCGATCACATTCGTGCCTGTAGTTTTGTGTCTGTCGATGGAGTGATTCCTGGAAATGCCGGTCGTGGATATGTACTGCGTCGCATTGCCAGACGCGCCATTCGACATGGACACAAATTAGGCGCAAGGCAACCTTTCTTTCATAAACTGGTTCCGGCATTAGTGGCTGAAATGGGTGATGCCTATCCCGAATTGCGTCAAGCACAAACCAGAGTGATGGACGTCTTAAAGCAAGAGGAAGAGCGTTTTTTTCAGACGATCTCAAACGGTATGGAGATTTTGGAGAGCGCATTGGCAGGTGGCAATAAAACGCTCGATGGGGAAACAGCTTTTCGTTTGCACGATACCTTTGGCTTTCCACTCGATCTCACTGCAGACGTTTGTCGAGAGCGTGGAGTTAGTGTTGATTCAGTCGGTTTTGAGCAAGCCATGCAACGACAGCGTGATCAGGCGCGTGCAGCTGGAAAGTTCACGATGGCTCAAGGCCTGG
>JACCDK010572660.1_pt1 | contig 24028 bp, 23 predicted proteins | sample 7445871 | NCBI WGS metagenome assembly JACCDK01 (sample SAMN15323436, study PRJNA562643) | freshwater metagenome | isolation source: river surface water | place: USA:Blue River Watershed | collected 2017-08-15 | reverse complement strand
CCTTTACAGTTCCCTCAAAATCACGCTTCTCCTTGCACTTAACGCAGTAAGCGTCACCCTTGTATGTCTCTGCCATTTTTTCCTCCGTTCGACACATGGGCTTGGGCTCATGCGTGCTGGTAATAACCATACCCCCGCGCACGCTCAAAATCGGGAATCTACGCGGGGATTGTGGTCAGAACTTATCTAGCTCCACCGATCTAATTCCACTGGGGGCAAGAGCGAGCGCTCGGCTGCTTCATAGCCATCAAGATAGGCGCTGGCCAACTCTGCCTCCTCAAATCTGGCGAGAATTTCGCTAAAGGCTTCGCCATGGTCGAAGTGGCGCAGATGGATTGCCTCGTGGAAGAGGACGTAGTCGAGGGCATAGTCGGGGGCTAATTTGAGGCGATCTGAGATTCGAATCGTCAGGTCTGCACTAGTACAGGAGCCCCAGCGCTCGCGCATGGAGCGCCAGGTTACTGAAACTGGGCGTTCTGTAATTTCTGGGGCAAATTTGGCCAAGAGGCTATCTATCCGCTCTGCTAAATCTTCTTCTCCAGGTGTTCTGGCAGCTTCCTGGTTACGAATTTTGGCGATCATCTCCGGAACTATCGCTCGCTCATCTGCCTTACTCATCCGAGCAGGGATAGAGATCACGATGCGACCGCCTTGGCGATAGGCGGAGATACTCTTTTTACGACGAGCAGAGCGAATTACAAGAATCTCGCCCTCTTCAATTCCGGGGAGAGTGACATCAACAAATTCCCCCTCGGAGAACTCTCGACTTGTCATTGAGGAAATGTAACGCCGAATCCGCAAAAAAATGTTGAGAAATACTTTTCTTGACAGAAAAATTTTTCTGTGTCTGACCGATTCCTATTTGATTCTCACCAAAAATCGTCGTACTTTGCGCCTACGAAGTCCTCGGATAACCGTTTGATATCAGCAAGGGGAAGGCTGATATCAAAATGTGCGCCCGGGGACTTCGCTTTTCCTAAGACCTCTTTTATAGCAAACCACTGAGGTCATCAGGCACCTGCGTCGAAGATAAAAATGCAACTGGATCTAAAAGTTCATCTGCGGTGGGAAGAATTCCGCTCCATATTGCATCTCGCACTGAAATATCTTTCTCTTCACGCACCTTTAACCAGAATGCGCTCGCTTCTCTGGCTAATTTTGGTGAAACTTCCAAACCTAAGAGTGATTTGAAGAGTTGCTGTGCAGGTGCATTGGTAGCGCGCTGACGTCGAAACATTTCGCGCAATTGCGAAATAGCCGGAAGCCGATCGCCAGAGGCCAGATGAGTTACATCATCTGCCCAACCATCTACAAGAGCGAGCGCAGTTTCAAGTTTTGATAGTGCGCTGCGTTGTTCAGGAGTTTCTTCAGGAGTAAAGATGCCGTTATTAAGAGCAATCGTGAATGAATTTTCACTCGCATTTGGATCAATTTGTGATGGATCAAAGTTTTGCATCGCATCGAAGGCTTGCCTTTGAATTGCTTCCATATCGATATGAATACCGCGTCCATATTCCACAATCGCACTTCGCATATAGGCGATGATCCAGGGATTATGGGCAAATAATCGCGCAATGGCGGCTTCCCGTAAGGCGTGGAAGAGGTAGACCTCTGATTTAGGAATCTCAAGGTCTGCACACCACTTTTCTATATTTTCGGGGATCAAAATTGGGCGAGCGGGATCGAGAAGAGGAAGCGCAACATCATGAGCGCCCGTTGCGTTGGCGCTGATAGCCCCAATTGCTTGGCCCAATTGCGTTGCTATGAGTGAGCCGATAAAACTGCGTAGCAATCCTGCAATTGCACCCATAGAGCCAACGAGCGCCTCTGAATCGCCTTCAGAAACTTCTGAACCTTGAGCTGTCATTGCTTGGTCAAGTAAGCCAGAGATTGCAGAAGCCAACCCCGTCGCAAGTGGTTCCATCGTTAATTGCCAACCAGCGAGAGTTGCATCTACCCAATCAAGTCGGCTTAATGAAGTGTTTGCGCTACCAGCGGTTGTAGCGGGAAAAACCGTTGCTTCATTGAGCCAGAGCTCTGCAATCTCAAGTGCGTTATTTACTACTGCGACATCTTTTGTTCCAAGAGGAGCAGATCCTTGCGCCTGAATAAATTTCTTCGCGGTATCTCGAACTACATTTTTGGGAAGCGCTTCTTGTTGACTTTTTCCACCAGACGCAAAGCCGGCGAATGGGTTGATAAACCCAGCTGGGTTGATGCCCATTTCCTGAAATTGTTTTTGAATCTGTTCTTGCATCTGCCGCATCATTGCGGCAAAGTCATCAGGTTTGGGATTTTCCGCATCACTATCATCGGGAGTAAATCCAAATGGTGACATTACATACTCCCTAAGCTCGGCAATTGAATTATCAATTGAAATCTGCGACCAAAATTCTATCTGCCGTATGTAACGCCGGCAGAGTTGAAAATCTTCCCGGGAAGCAGTTCGCCCTAGTGAAGGCTAGGATGAGGCCGTGATCTCATCTCTCGCCGGAAGTAGCGCCTTTGCCGCACTGATTTGGTGGGTGGTTCCCATTACGGGACTATTGGGAGGCCTGGGATACGTGGTCTGGGTATCAAAATTTAAGAGCAAATTTGAGACTGAAACCTCACGATCAGTGGGGCAATTTCAAAAATTTCAAGAATCATTCCGAGCTGACTCCTCAACTACAGATCTAAAATCCAGACCTGAGGATGGCTCGCGGCCATCTGAAAATCTGTAATTCACCTTGGTTTAATTGATGCGCTTTTCACGCACACCGCTCATAGTTCGATTGCTCTTCTTTTTTGTGATTGCTCTGCCGCTTGCCACGCCAGTCAATTTTGTGGTCATTCAACCCGGAGAAGCGGCGCCACTTTTTCCCAAAGTATTAAAAATTAAGAATGATTCGCAGCAAAGTATTGAAACCTATAAACCTAACGGACAAATGTTCTTACTCTCAATTTGGGTTTCCAATCCCGATGCCAAAGTACTTGGTGCAGAAATTGTGCAATGCTGGGTGCGCTCAGACTGCGCCGTGATACCTCGATCTGTGGTTTATAAAAAAGGTACTGATACAAAAACAGAAGTTAAGAAAGCAAATGCACAGATGAAGGTTTCTCAAAGCACATCGCTCAGAGCAACTAAATCACTTCTCGCTAGAAATTTCCCCCAAGTTGATACTTCACATCTAGTTGACAGCAGAATCGATGTCTCCTTAAAAAATACGGGAGGCCCAAGTGGCGGATTAATCTTTTCGCTTGGACTTGCAGAATTATTAACCCCGGAAGATTTGCTTCAGGGACGAAAGATCGCAGCATCGGGCACCGTTTCAAACACGGGCAGAGTTGGCCCGATTGGCGGAATCACCGAGAAACTCATTGCTGCCAAGAAAGCCGAGGTGGCGCTGCTCTACATATCCAAGGAGAATTGTGAAGACCTACCTACCGATGTGAGCGGTATCTCTGTCATTGCGGTTTCGTCCTTGCAAGAGGCGGTGGCCCATCTGCAAAAGCCAACATCCACCAGTTCTCCGGGAGTAATTGGTTGCACTAACCTAGGAGCATGAACAGAAATAGATCTCCGCTCATCATCACCGGCGCCATTATTTTTGTAATTGGCGCAGCGTTTGCCTACTTTGGAGGCTATTACGTTGATTGGCTATGGTTTAAATCTGTCGGATTTACGAGCGTATGGTCAACTGTTCTTCTTACCAAGATTCAACTTTTTCTTCTCGTAGGTCTCATAACTTCAGCGGTTATTTCTAGCAATATTTACATCGCTTACAAGAAACGTCCGTTATATGTTCCAACCAGCATTGAAATCAATGGCGTCGAACGCCTGCGTGCGCAGATTGAACCCATTCGTCGCCTAGTCTTCGCGGGAATTGTGCTTGCATTTACTTACTTTGCAGGTTCTTCAGGTATGGCATTCTGGAAAGAGTGGATGCAATTTAGAAATGCAACAGATTTCGGAGTCAAAGATCCGCAATTCGGACTTGATGTTTCGTTCTTCGCATTCAAGTTACCGCTCTATCAAGCTCTCATCGGCTGGGGAATTTCAACTTTAATTTTGGCCGCTCTTGCCAGTGCTTTTGTGCATTACATGTACGGAGGAATTCGCACACAGGTAGAAACTGAACGCACTACCGTCGCAGCGCGTGTACAGATTTCCATCTTGCTTGGGCTAGTTGTATTGCTCAAAGCAGTTGCTTATTGGTTTGACCGCTATGCCCTCGCACTGAAAGAGGGTCGCTTAATCACTGGTCTTACATATTCGGATGTAAACGCACTCCTGCCAGCTAAGGCAATCCTTTCGGCGATTGCAGTGATTTGTGCGCTGCTCTTCTTCGCAAACATTGTTCGCAAATCTTGGCTGCTTCCTGCCGCTGGCACTGCGCTGATGGTTATTTCATCGGTCTTGATTGCAGGTATCTATCCAGGTGCAATCCAGCAATTCCAAGTTAAGCCATCTGAATCATCTAAAGAAGCGCCATACATTCAAAGAAATATTGACTCAACAAGAGCTGCCTATGGTCTTGATGGCGTGGTTATGCAGGATTACAACGCAACGCTTTCTACTAGCGCGGGCCAGCTCGCCAAGGATGCAGTCACCATTGGAAATATCCGTTTAATGGATCCCAATGTTCTCTCTGCAACATTCCGTCAATTGCAGCAGATTAAGCCTTACTACGGTTTTCCAGAGTCTCTCGATATAGATCGATATACAGTCGATGGAGTCTCCCGAGATGCTGTAGTTGCAGTTCGCGAACTCAACATTGAAGGTAACCCAAGTCGTAACTGGATCAATGACCACTTGGTCTACACACATGGTTTCGGTTTTGTAGCAGCATATGGAAATACTGTTGATGCTGATGGAAAGCCCAACTTCCTCGTAGGTGACCTTCCTCCAACTAAGGGGCTAGGCCAATTCCAGCCACGTATCTACTTTGGTGAAAATGTTCCTGATTATTCAATCATTGGTGGAAAGTCCGCTTCGCCAGTCGAATTCGACTATCCAGATGATTCATCTGCAAACGGTCAGAAAAATTACACCTACACAGGTAAGGGCGGAGTTCCAGTCGGAAGTCTGCTCAACAAATTGATTTTTGCAATCAAATATGGTGAGCAGAGAATTGTTCTTTCAAACCTCATCAACTCAGAATCTAAGATTCTCTTCATTCGCGAACCACGTGAACGCGTTGCGAAAGTTGCCCCTTGGCTCACCCTAGATGGTGACCCATATCCAGCGATTGTCGATGGGAAAATCACTTGGATTATTGATGGCTACACAACCAGCGCAGGTTATCCATACTCTCGCTCAACATCGCTTGCTGATGCAACTGCAGATGCATTGACTACTAACTCTGCGGCAGTAACTGCGCAAGCAAATAGATCTGTCAATTACATCCGCAACTCTGTTAAGGCAACCGTAGATGCATATGACGGGACAGTTACTTTGTATCAGTGGGATAAGAAAGATCCAGTGTTAAAGACGTGGATGAAGGTATTCCCAGGCACTGTAAAGCCACAGAGCGCTATGTCCGCTCAATTGTTGGAGCATGTCCGCTACCCAGAAGATATGTTCCGTGTGCAGCGCGATATTTTGAGCTCGTACCACGTTCAAAGTGCAGCGGCGTATTACGGTGGACAGGATTTCTGGCGCGTGCCACGAGATCCTTCTACCTTCGGTGCAAATGCAGGTGCGCAACCTCCTTACTACATGACCCTGCAGATGCCAGGATCAGATAAGCCAGCATTCTCGCTCACAACTCCATTTGTTCCACGTGGAGGTCGTGAAAACTTATCTGCATTTGCAGCTGTTAATGCAAATGCTGGTCCTGATTACGGAAAGATCACTGTGTTGCAACTTCCACGCAGCACAAATATTGCAGGACCATCTCAAGTTGCATCAAACTTCGAAGCAAAACCAGAAGTCGCCAATGCGCTCTCCTTATTGCGTCAAGGTGGTTCGGATGTCGTACTTGGAAATCTCTTGACTCTTCCAGTTGGTAATGGACTCTTATACGTTCAACCGGTTTATGTACGAGCAACTGCAAATGCTGCTGCGTATCCACTTTTGCAGAAAGTACTTGTCTCATTTGGCGATGTAATTGGATTCGATAGTTCTCTTAAGGGTGCACTGGATCAAGTATTCGGCGGTAACTCTGGAACTTCAGGATCAACACCAGCAACTGGTGGAGCAACTTCAAATCAATCTGCAGATCTCGCAAGTGCGCTACAAAGTGCAAAGCAAGCAATTGCTGATGGACAAGCAGCGCTTGCCAAGGGAGATTTTGCAGCATATGGACGAGCACAAGATCGACTTAAGTCTGCAATTGCTGCTGCAATAGCTGCACAATCACGCGCTAAATAGTTACCGATTTGGTGAAGTGGATACCGCTCACCTAGACTTACGACATCCGACGCGGGGTGGAGCAGCTCGGTAGCTCGCTGGGCTCATAACCCAGAGGTCGTAGGTTCAAATCCTGCCCCCGCTACCAATATCTTGAGGTTAAGTGGCTAGCGAATTCGAAGAGAATTAGTAACCACAATCAGACTACTTATCGCCATCGCGCTTGCTGCGTAGATAGGACTCAAGAAACCTAGCGCAGCAATCGGAATTCCAATTACGTTATATGTAAAGGCCCAACCTAAATTTACTTTGATAGTTCCGACAGTTTTCTTTGCCAGATTTAAAGCGTCAATGACTGCCATAAGTTGAGGGCGCATGACGGTGATGTCGGCTGTAGAGATAGCCGTATCGGTTCCAGTCCCCATGGCCAAACTGAGATTGGATTGAGCTAGGGCTGCAGCATCATTTACGCCGTCGCCTACCATCATGACCTTCTTGCCATGTGCCTGCAATTCTGCAATTTTATTGAGTTTATCTTCTGGGGATGCTGCTGCCAAAGTGTGCTCTCTATTTATTCCAACCTTGTTTGCAACAGAGTCAGCGCTTCCTGCGTTATCACCAGTGATGAGCCAACTTTCAATTCCACGCGATTTGAGTTCTGCAATGGTTTCAGCCGCATCTGACTTCACGCTATCTGCTGCTGTAAAACATGCGATGGCTACACCATCCCAGGCAAGTACTGCTACTGCTCGTGAATTGCTCTGTGCATCGGCCACCAATGTAGAAATCTCAGAATCAAAAGGAATCGTGCTATGCGCAATCGAATCCGGAGAGCCGATAATGACAACGGGCGATTTACTCTCGACATTGACTCTTCCCGCAACTCCTATCCCTGGAGTTTGCGTGAGATCAGAAACTGGAAGTTGTGCCGCACCCTTTTTGAGACAGTAAGCAGAAATTGCTTTCGCGAGCGGATGATCACTCTGACTTTCCAGTGCTAGCGCAGACGATAAAACATTTTTTTCGGTAAGAATCTGTGAAAAAGATTCCCCGAGTACTTTGTGGACCGAAGAGGGCACCAAGAAATCTTGGACTTGCATCACACCATCGGTGAGCGTTCCTGTTTTATCAAAAATTGCGACGTCAATTGTGCGCGATGCTTCCAGCACCCGTGGTTGCCTTATAACGATTCCACGAAGCGCGCCTCGTCCTGAGGCAACAAGGAGTGCAACCGGGGTAGCTAAACCAAGTGCACATGGACAAGCGATCACAAGCACTGTAATTGCAGTAGAGATGGAATATGTCAAGGATTTTTCAGCTGAGTAATACCAAAATACAAAGGTTGAGATTGCTAAAAGAGTAACTGCGGGTACAAAGATTGCAGAGATTCGGTCAGCCAGAGCCTGGATTGGCGCCTTATTTCCTTGTGCTGTCACAACCATAGATGTAATGCGGGCCAACTCAGTGTCGCTTCCGATACGAGTAGCGCGTACAACTAATCGACCATTGTTGTTAAGTGCAGATCCGATGACGTTCATTCCTGGAGATACCTCGACGGGAGTTGATTCTCCCGTCATCATTGAGTTATCTATCGAACTATGTCCTGACAGAATCACTCCATCAGTTGCAATACGTGAGCCCGGCTTAACAATGAACTCATCTCCTACTTGAAGATGAGAAATTGGGATCACCACCTCCGTGCCATTGCGAAGAACAGATACTTCTTTTTCACCGAGAGCGAGCAAAGTTGCTAGCGCTGAACTGGCGTTGCGCTTTGCGCGAGATTCCAAATAACGGCCAAGGATGACGAAGAGAAGAACACCGGCCGCAACTTCTGTATAAACGTCACCTGAGTTTGTATAGGTTGCATAAATAGACCAGCCATAGGCGCTGAGTGAACCTAGTGAGATCAAAGTATCCATTGTCGGATGGAAGATATTGCGGATTGCTGCGCGGTGAATTGGCCAAGCAACAAAGAGAATGAGTGGAGTAGTTAGCGCCAACGCTAACCAAGCCACAAATAAGTGATCAGCATGCGGAGGCAGCGGAGCGTTGTAGCTTGTGAAGAGCTCAATCAGCCAATCGTTAATGGGTTGGTGCCAACTCATCACCATAGAAATTGCAACTGCGGGAATAGCAAAGAGCGCTGCAAAAAAGAGCGCACGCGCGGCACCTTTGCGATGAAGTGCAGGATCGGACTGATCAGAGAGCAACTCGGCTGCGTAACCTGCAGATTTAATTTTCTTAATAATGAGCTCTTCTGATACATCAGAGGGCGCAAGAACATGAACAGTCTCTGAAGCAAAATTTACTGAGGCTTTAACTCCGGGAATTTCATTAAGGGTTCGCTCAATAGTATTTACACAGGATGAACAGGTCATTCCTGAAACTGCATACGTTTGCGCGATCAGTGTCTGCATCATGCGCCTGGAGCTTTCAACGCGTTGACTACATAGTTATGAAGAACTCCATTAGTAGAAAGTCCGTTTCCGCCAAGTGATCCATCAAGCCCATCTAGATTTGAAAAACGACCACCTGCTTCACGAACGATTATGTCGAGCGCTGCCATATCCCAAAGCGCAAGGGATGGCTCGACTGCAATATCAACTGCGCCTTCCGCGACCAACATATGTGACCAAAAATCACCATGAGCACGAGTGCGCCAAGCTTGATCGAGTAATCTCCTGAAAGGTTCAAGGCGCTCACCCCAACCTACAAAATCAGAATGTGAGATTGAGGCATCTTCAATCTTAGAAACTGCCGAAACTGATATTTTTCTTGGAGTCGCGTTTGCATCAACCCCTCGATTTGTGATTACAAATGCTCCTCCATCTTCAAAGGCATACCAGCGACGGAATAACGCAGGTGCGCTCACCACACCAACAACAGATTTTTCGCTTCCATCGTGCTTTCTCTCCATCAGAGCGATGAGCGTTGCCCACGTTGGAACTCCACGTAAAAAATTTTTAGTGCCATCAATTGGATCGATAACCCAGTATCGATCTTTCTCTAGCCCTTCATTACCAAACTCTTCTCCAACAATTCCATCATGAGGGCGATGTGCATGTAACAGCGCTCGAATTGCATCCTCGGCCGATTTATCAGCATCAGTAACCGGAGTGTTATCGGGTTTGGTAGTTACTGTTAAGTCGATCGCCTGGTATCTAGCGAGTGTTATCGCATCTGCTGCATCAGCTAAGCGATGAGCAAGTGCTAAATCTTCTCCGCGACTTGAGGCCATATTCCCAGTCTATCGCTGTTCATCTGCAGGCTTCACTTCAAGTAGCGACTGCAGACTTGTGACCCGTATCAAGCGTTCATTTTTCAATCCGGGAACAGATTCAATCCATTCATTGAGTTTGCAACTTGATTCATGATGGGAACAACGCGGCATGCAATTTTGTGTAATTTCATAAATATCTGGAAATGCCTCAATAATGCGATTCTTATCGAGATGAGAAAGTCCAAAAGCGCGAATGCCAGGGGTATCAATAATCCACCCTCCTCCAGAAAGTGGCAGTGCAAGGGCGCTAGAAGAAGTGTGTCGCCCTCTTCCTGTCACATCATTTACGTCGCCCGTAACTCGAGCGGCACTTTCAACCAAGTCATTGATGAGCGTTGACTTTCCAACCCCTGAGTGGCCAACAAGAACGGAAATTTTATTGTGTAGAAGTTCTTTAATCGCAGATACTTCTTGTGCACGAGAATCTAATTTAGAAGAAGTTGTAATTATTTCGATGCCAAGCGCTCGATATTCACTAAAAAAATCTGGAACAGGCAATAAATCAACCTTGGTAATTAGAATTATGGGGGTAATTGACTCATGAAATGCACTTACCAAGAATCGATCTATCAGACCTCTTCGCGGTTCAGGATTGGTTGCTGAAACAACAATAATTAATTGATCAATATTTGCAACGATGGTGCGTTCGACTCGCGCAGCATCATCAACAGTTCGACTCAATGAATTTGTGCGCTCGTTTACAGCTACGATTCGAGCAAGTGAGCCATCCGTACCTGATAAATCTCCAACAACTTCTACATAATCTCCAACAACTATTGATTTGGGTCCTAATTCACGAGCTTTCATAGCCGTTATGACAGTTCCGCTATCAGTGACGCAAGTAGTACGTCCTCGATCAACGGTGGTAACAAAAGCCGTTACTGAATCGGAATGCGTTGGTCGATCTTTGCTACGTCGGCGCGTTGTGCGAGAAGGGCGAATGCGAACATCCGATTCGTCGTATTCGCGTGGACTCATATGACCAAACTATTCCAAAGCCCAGGAAAATCCGGCAGGGTCTTGCGCGTAGTTGCAACATTTTCAACTTCAATGCCACGCGTTACCAGACCAAGTACCGCACCTGCTGTTGCTAGGCGGTGATCTTCGTAGGTGTGAAATACGCCTGCGTGAAGAGGAGCTGGAGTTATATGTAACGCAGTTTCTTCTTCTACAACGCTGCCCCCAAGTGAGTTAATTTCGCGAGTCAGAGCAGCAAGTCGATCAGTTTCATGAAGACGAAGATGGCCGATACCGCGAAGATGTGAAGGAGAATCAGCTAAAGCAGCGAGAGCTGCGATAGAGGGAGTGAGTTCACCAACATCGTGCAGGTCGATATCAATTCCATGAATCGCATCTCCACCGGTCAATGTTAAACCTTGGTCGGTAAATTCAACTTTTGCGCCCATCTGCGTAAATATTTCGCGCAGTTGATCACCGGGTTGAGTTGTTGTGCGCGGCCAATCAGTGATTGTGATACTTCCGCCACAAACCATTGCAATCGATAAGAATGGTGAAGCATTGGAAAGATCTGGTTCAATAACTATGTCTTGTCCATGTAATGCGCCAGGTGCGACGCTCCAGGTTTGTGCAACTTCATCAACGCGAACTTCTGCTCCAAAATCTCGCAACATTGCAACAGTCATATCTATATGCGGCATGGATGGAAGCGCGCCACCGCTATGCGTGACGGTAATTCCATTTTTCATACTTGGCGCAACTAATAAAAGCGCTGATAAAAATTGGCTTGAGGCGCTGGCATCTATTGTGAGATTTCCACCGCTAACTTTTCCAGTGGATTTGAGAACCATGGGAAGGCTGTACCGACCACCATGGTCAATCTCAATACCCAATTCCTCTAGCGCCTTTATCACTGGGCCAAGTGGTCGTTCATAAGAACGAGGATCGCCATCGAAAGAGATGTCTCCATGTGCAAGTGCAGCTAGTGGCGGAAGAAAACGCATTACCGTGCCAGCATTGCCAACGTCGATGCGCGCAGGTCCACGAAGTGGCGCTGGCGTTACTACCCACGATTCATCTTCGCTACGAATCGAAATACCCATCGCTGTTAATCCAGCAGACATCAATTCTGAATCGCGAGAAATAAGAGGTTTACGAATAATTGAGGGTGAATTGGCTTGCGCCGCCAAGATGAGTGCACGATTTGTGACTGACTTTGAGCCAGGAATCGTGACTTGTGCTTGCACGGGCGTGCGCCCACGAAAGGGTGCAGGCCAGTGCGTATCACTCATGAACGAAGTCTATCTTGCTTCGCATCTAGTTAGGATTCGAGTATGTGCGGTAGATATGCGCAGACCTTAGGCGCGGAAGAGATTGTTGAATCATTTAAATTAGATGGTTCAACGCTTGATCAATCTCTGCCTCTGAATTGGAATATCGCTCCCACTAATGAGATTTACATAATTCGAGAAGAGTCCAATTCACGAATTCTCGATAGCGCATCATGGGGAATGATCGCTCCTTGGCAGAAATCTGTGACAGATGCACGAGCATCCCAATCACATGCAATTAATGCCCGAAGTGAATCAATTCATGAGAAGCCAACTTTTCGTCATGCCTTTAGAACCTCTCGTTGCTTAATTCCAGCAACCGGCTATTACGAGTGGGCGACATCGCTAGGAAAATTTCCACCGAAGCAACCTTTCTATATCAGCCGTATAGATCAACGCCAACTTTCCATTGCAGGAATTTGGAGCAGTTGGCAGAGCGAAAAAGGTCAGGTAATTCAGAGCGCTGCAATCATCACAAGAGAAGCAGTAGGTGAGTTGGCCACCATTCATAGCCGTATGCCGGTTTTTATGCCGGAAGCAAAGTGGAGCGAATGGCTCGATGTTGAAAATCGCGACATCAATAAAATTCTTGCCTTAATGGTGAACGCAGAACCAGCGGCAGGAGTAATCCCGATACCAGTTTCATCTCGAGTAAATCTGGTTGCCAATAATGGCTCCAGCCTCATCGAGCCTATAGAACTCGGCGCGCCAGAGACGCTCTTTTAGATATACGCTATCCATAATGACATCGAAGGATCTTGTACTTGAAAGCGCTGCCGATCGCACGATCCGGTTCGAGCGCGATGCTTTGGTGTTTACAAATCAGTTATACGCAGCTGCTCTGCGTTATACAAGGAATCCCGATGATGCGCGCGACCTCGTGCAAGATACTTACCTCAAAGCCTTTGCCTCTTTTCATCAATTTGAGGAAGGCACTAACTTGCGCGCTTGGCTGTATAGGGTGCTCACGACAACATTTATTAATTCATATCGCAAAGGGCAACGACAGCCACAAATTTCCAATAATGAATTAGAAGATTGGCAACTTGCGGAAGCTCAGTCTCATACAAGTGATCAAGGCAAGTCAGCAGAGATGCAGGCGTTGGAAAATCTTCCTGATAGCGATATCAAACGTGCGCTTCAAGAAATTCCGGAAGAATTTCGCATCGTTGTCTATCTCGCGGATGTTGAGGGATTCTCCTATAAAGAGATCGCTGAGATTGTAGGTTCGCCTGCCGGAACTGTTATGTCTCGCCTTCATCGTGGTCGTAAGCAATTGCGCGAAAAGCTTGCTGATTACGCCAAAGAACTTGGGTACTCAATTGACGGTGACACTTCTGATAAAAAGGAAGGGGGCAGCAAATGAGCTATATTGAAATTCAGTGTGGAGATGTTCTGGCTTCAGTAATCTTTATTATTGAAGGCGAACTTCAAGAAATTCCACAAGCGGATGCAATTACCAGCCACATCACAACGTGTGGCGCATGTGCTGCTGAAATCGAACATGAGCGAGCAATGCAGCAGATGCTGCAAGATGTCCTAAAGCGCACTTGCGACGAAAAAGCTCCTGAAGATTTACATCAGAGTATTCATCGCCAGCTTCGTGCTCAGATGGCTGGGGCAGCGACCACAGAAGTTGTTACTCAGTTCAGCATGACTGAAATTTCAATCGAAATTGATGAATTTGGAAATGTCGAACATCGTGAAATTCAGATAGAACAGACACATATCCAGCACTTTATTGACGACGAGGACTAGCCTGTAGAACATGAGACCTGCAGAGGAAGTCCTCGGCGCCGTTGGTTTTTCAGTGCTCTCTGTCCGACCGGGCGATACATGCGTAACAATGGGTGTTTCAGATTTGCCCGTCGTTGCACCATCCATCTACCTCTCACTGATGGAGAGCGCTTGCGTTGCAGCGCTGTCAGAGTATTTGGAAGCCGGAGAAACTACATTTCTTACCCATTCTGCTTTAGAAATTGTTGGTTCAGCGACTGCCGGATCGGAAATACGTGGAAATGCACGAGTGATAAATATTGAAGGACGTGAACTCACCTTCGAATGCGATGTATATGAAGGTGAGCGCCACCTTGCACAAGCAGAAATAAGAAGAGCGACAGTCGAGCGATTATCTTTCCTCGCTCGAACTGCCGCTCAATCGTTAATTAACGAATAACTAACTTGGTTAAAAGGTGAAGAACTAAGCCTTCTTGGTCTCCCAGAAGATTTCTGCGATTTCATCAATCTTTGCAATAAGTTGATCTGCAACTTTTACATCCTGAGTTCCTTTTGTGCCTGCAGCTCCTGCAAGCTTTGTTGCATCATTGAAGAGTGAGTGCAGTTGAGGGTACTTCTCAAAGTGAGGAGCCTTGAAGTAGTCAGTCCAAAGAACCCAGAGGTGTTCTTTAACCTGATGTGAACGCTCTTCTTTAATAGCGACTGAGCGAGCACGGAAATCTGCATCTGGATTGGCTGCATATTTTTCCATGCAAGCTTTCACAGAGAGCGCTTCGATTCTCGCCTGAGCTGGGTCGTAGACTCCACAAGGAAGATCGCAATGTGCGTGGACAGTGATTTTTGGTGTAAAAATATTTCTCATAAGCGCGAGCGTACTCGAACCCCTAAAATCGCGCTATGCCAAAGTACCAATCGATGCTCGTAGAAGGCGATTCGATGGAGCCCACCTATAGCGCGCGAGATTGGTTATTGGGGCGGTGGGGTCACTACAAACTAAACGGTTTCAATCGCCTCAAAGTCGGCGATGTCGTAGTGATTGAGCGCGAAGAACAACCCGGAATTCTTTACGTAAAGCGCATCAACCAGACACGTGCATCTGGGGGTCACATGCCCACTATCTACGTAAGTAGCGATAATCCTTCAGGAACAGATTCTCGACAATGGGGTTGGTTGCCCATCACAAGTGTGCGAGCAAAAATTCTTTTAAGAATTAAACGCGCTAAAAAATAGAGCTTATTTAGCGAGTAAACGCCTCGACCAATAGCGCCTTTGCCTCATCTTCGTGCAAATGATGATTTCCGGTCGCAGGTGAAGCTGAAGCGCGACGTGAAATACGACGCAAGACTCGATTGTCGATGGCAGTTCCACCAATTGCTTGTGTAGTGCTGAGCGCAACATGGGGCCAAGCACCTTGGTTAGCAGGTTCATCTTGTACCCAGAGCAAGTTGGCATTTGGATGTTTCTTCGCCTCTACCTCCATCTGTGCAACGGGGAATGGATAGAGACGTTCCACACGAACAATTGCTGTGCTGCTGTCATTAAGACGTGCACGCTCTGCAACAAGATCGTGATAAATCTTGCCAGAACAATAAATCAATCGAGTCGCATTCTGGACTTCATGATCTCCTATAACTGGCAAGAATGTTCCAGAAGTAAAATCACTGATTGAAGATGCAGCAGCCTTCAGGCGCAGCATTGATTTAGGAGTAAAGACGACCATAGGACGTCGCTTAGGGTTTGCAGCATGGAAGCGGAGCAAGTGGAAATATGAAGCGGGTGTAGAAGGTTGCGCTACAGTCATATTCTTTTCTGCGCAAAGAGATAAGAATCTCTCGATACGCGCTGAAGAGTGATCTGGGCCTTGGCCTTCATATCCGTGTGGAAGTAAGAGCACTACAGATGAGCGCTCACCCCATTTTTGCAGCGCAGATGAGACGAATTCATCGATGATTGTCTGCGCGCCATTTGCAAAGTCTCCGAACTGACCTTCCCAGAGCACCAGCGCTTCAGAGCGGACGACGGAATAGCCATACTCAAAGCCCATCGCTGCATATTCGCTGAGCAGCGAATCAACCACGAAGAATTGGTTGGCATCAGAGATAAGTGAGCGAAGTGGAGTCCATTCGCTGCCATTTTCTTTATCGATGATTACTGCATGTCGATTAGAGAATGTGCCACGACGTGAATCTTGTCCAGCAAGTCGAATTGGGCGGCCTTCCTTAAGAAGTGAGCCAAAGGCCAACATTTCGCCGGTCGACCAATCGATGGTTCCATCATTGATTGATTCAGCGCGCTTTTGTAGCTGTGGCAGAAGTTTTGGATGGACGTTAAATCCTTCTGGGATTGCAACCTGGGTTGCTGCTATCTCGCGGATGAGTTGTTCGGAGATGAAAGTTGGAACATCTTCTGCATTTGGAACGGCAGGAGGTACAAAGTTTGGATCGTGTTCTTCTTGGTAATTGGCAACTGAAGCAAAGACTTCTTCCAACTGAGTCTGGTAATCGCGAGCAATTTCTTCGGCCTCTTCAGGGGTGATGTCGCCACGTCCAACCAACGCTTCGGTATACAGGGTGCGAGTCGAACGCTTGGCATCGATGAGTTTGTACATCAGTGGCTGTGTGAAGCTTGGTTCGTCACCTTCATTATGGCCACGACGGCGGTAGCAGACCATGTCAATCACTACATCTTTATTAAATGCTTGGCGATACTCAAAGGCAAGATGTGCAACGCGAACGCACGCTTCGGGGTCATCGCCATTGACATGGAATACCGGAGCTTCAATCAATTTCGCGATATCTGTTGAATATCGTGACGATCGAGATGCATGAGGCGATGTTGTAAATCCAACTTGGTTATTGATGACGATATGGATAGTTCCACCTGTGCGATAACCAGGAAGTTGTGACAGCTGCAGTGTTTCGGCGTTAACGCCTTGGCCAGCAAATGAAGCATCGCCATGGAGCAGAATTGGTAGAACTGAATACGCACCCTTGTTATTGAGGCGATCCTGCTTTGCGCGCACAATGCCTTCAAGTACTGGGTTTACAGCTTCCAGGTGAGATGGATTTGCTGCAAGATAAATCTTGGTTGTTGCACCTGATTGTGCAGTAAAGACTCCTTCGGTTCCGAGGTGGTACTTCACATCGCCTGATCCATGAACTTCGTTCTCTGCGTAGTGTCCCTGGAATTCTTGGAAAATCTGACCAACAGATTTACCGCCGATATTTGCCAACATATTTAGTCGCCCACGGTGCGGCATTCCGATACAAACTTCATCGAGGCCGCGTTCGGCTGCAGATGAAACAATTGCATCGGTGAGTGGGATTACTGACTCGCCACCTTCAAGTGAGAAGCGCTTTTGACCAACGAACTTGGTTTGCAAGAATGATTCAAATGCTTCTGCGCTATTGAGCTTGCGCAAGATACGAAGTTGTTCTTCACGTTCAATTGCTGGTAAGCCGATTTCGATATGTTGCTGCATCCACTTGCGCTCTTCTGGGTTTGAAATGTGCATATATTCCACACCGATTGAGCGGCAGTAGGAGTCGCGCAAAATTCCAAGAATCTTTCGAAGCGGTAGGAAGTTCTTGCCACCGAAGCCGCCTGTTGCAAATTCGCGATCGAGATCCCACAAAGTTAAGCCGTGAGTTACTACATCAAGATCAGGGTGATTACGCTGTACATAAACCAGCGGATCGATATCGGCCATTAAATGGCCCCAGGTGCGATAAGCCTGAATCAATTGTTGAACGCGTGCAGTCTTATCAATCTCTTCATCTTTGGTAAATGCAAAGTCTGATGCCCAACGAATTGGAACATAAGGAATGCGCAACGCCGTAAAGATTTCATCATAGAAATTCTCAGCGCCTAGGAGTAATTCATGGATGCGACGTAAGAAATCACCAGACTGTGCACCTTGGATTACGCGATGGTCGTAGGTGCTAGTCAGAGTAATGACCTTACTAATTGCCATGCGGGCAAGCGTTTCTGCGCTAGCGCCCAGGAACTCTGCTGGGTAATCCATGGCACCAACGCCGATGATCAAACCTTGTCCTTGCACTAAACGTGGAACAGAGTGAACTGTTCCGATGGTTCCAGGATTGGTAAGTGAGACTGTTGTTCCTGCGTAATCCTCAACGGTGAGAGTTCCGGCACGCGCCTTTTTTACAATCTCTTCGTAGGCAACCCAGAACTGACCAAAATCGAGCTCTTCGCACCCCTTGATAGAAGGAACAAGCAGTTGGCGGGTTCCATCAGGCTTTGCTAAATCTATTGCGATACCAAGGTTGATATGTTCTGGTTTTCCAAGTGCCGGCTTTCCTTCGAGTTCGCCATAGAAGGCGTTCATCTCAGGCATTGCACGGAGCGCTTTGATCATTGCATACGCGATGATGTGCGTAAATGAAACTTTTCCACCGCGTGTGCGCTTTAAGTGATTGTTAATCACAATTCGGTTATCAATCATCAACTTCGCAGGAATTGCACGTACTGATGTTGCAGTAGGAACTGAAAGAGAAGCTTCCATGCTTGAAACTACGCGAGCTCCAACTCCACGAATCGGTTCAAGAGTTGCTGCTCCCGGAGTTACAAGCGTTGGAATTGGCTTAGCCACTGGCTGCGCTGGAGTTGTTGGAGTTGCAGCAACTGTTCGTACGACAGGTTGTGATGCAGGTGTGGCAGGTTGTGCAGCAGGTGTGGCAGGTTGTGCAGCCACAGCACCAGAAATAGAGATGTTGGGTGGAGTTACCGGTTTAGGAGTTGGAGGAGTTCCACCTTTTGGAGCGCCTGCAATTGGCGCAGCTGTACCTTGCGGATTATTTTGAAAGTAAGTCACCCATTCACTAGGAACTGAAGTTGGATCTGCTTGATATCGCTCAAACATTTCTTCAACGAGCCAATCATTTGCTCCGAAGTCCTGACCTGATTGCGACACAGAGCGCTCCTTTGCGTTCCCACGTACTTAACCGCTCATATTCGAGCGTGGGCTAAGACTATCGGCTGCAGGCGTGCAGAATAAATGGTCTTCTGGCTGCTCTAACGCGAGATTGCGCACATTCGCCCGGTATCTCAAAGTGCCGCGCTATCCATTCTTTGAGACCCTTGCCAACTATGGAGACCACTTCGCCTCGTCCATTAGCCGTGATCACCGGTGCCAGCCGCGGTCTGGGATTTGAAACTGCCAAGGCGCTCGCGTTGCAGGGCTTTGACCTGGCGCTGATTGCTAAAGATGGACAGCGGCTGGAATCTGCAGCACAGGCAATTCGTGATGCGTATACGCAACAACATGGAAACATCGATTTGCGCGCCTCCACTTTTATCTGTGATCTCGAGCAGCCACAACAGGTGCGCGAAACGATCGCCGCAATTTCACAATCTTTACCAGTACCACAGGTGTTGATGTTGGCTCACGGCGTCATGAGTGAAAAGATGTCGAAGACTCTTAAAACAAACGACACTGAATGGCGCCGCGTCATGGCAATTAATTTAGATTCAGTTTTTCAATTAGTAAACGGAATCGCACCAGCCATGGCAGATGCTCGCAATGGGCGCATAGTTATCTTCTCTGCCTGTTTAGGTCGTATGTCGGGACCTGGAAATGCAGGTGGACTTGCTCCCTATCGCATCAGTAAAGCTGGAGTAAATGCACTTGTTCGCAATCTTGCACACGAAACAGGTTTAGGCGCTCGCGGATTATTAGTGGATGCAATCTGTCCGAATCATTCGCGCACGGATATGGGTGGCCCCGACGCGCCACGTTCTGCAGAAGAAGGTGCCGCAACTGCAATCTGGTTAGCAACCCGGCCTTTTAATTCTGCAGGTACATCCGATCAAGAGAAGTTAACTGGAGTGCTCTGGGAAGACCAGCAAGTTGTGCCTTGGTGATGCGTATCCGCATCAAGAATTCTCAGACTTAGCAATTGCCAGAGCCAGGTAAATAATCGAGAGCGCCAGCGGAGTAATTATCAATGCACCAATGTAGAAGGCACCTTGTATTTGATAGTAGGCAACACCCAGCGCAATTAAATTAGCCAAGATTGCAGGTGACCTTCCGTAATTTTTCCCCTTCGCAAATCCACGCCCCGCAGCAAAGAGCCCTGCCGCGCCCACCGCAGCAAAGCCGATTTCACCAAGCAGGGGAGCTGCCTCTTCATTCTCATGTGTGAAGCTGAAGAAGATTAACCAGAGAGCTAGGGCGAACACCATGGCAGCTTCGATATAAAGCAGGGTTGCCACGATGGAACGCTTTGAATTTTTAGCTGATGATTCAGTTTCCAACCGAGGTTGAGGTTTCTTCGCCCTCTCCTTTTTTCCGCTCACGGATGCACTTTATCAGTGAGATGAATTGCGAGTAGCAGATGGCCTTTTCTCATGATGGATTGAGAGACTCACTTACTTATTTAGCTGCCCCGCCATACTTCTATGAAAACTTGCGTCGCGATTTAGCTGCGGCTGAACGTAACAAAAGTCACTTGGCCCTTATTCGATTTCAGTTGTTGCCAAATATCCCCGAAAATGAATCCATATATGAAGCTGCAATCCTTGCCTTTGCAGAGGTTTTAAAACGGATAATTCGCGTAGAAGATCTCTGTGCTCGATTGGGTCGATTTGAGTTTACTCTCATTATTAAAGCCCGATACGAGGTTGCCGATGCGATTGCCGCTCGCATCGAAGAGAGCTGGAGTGCAGAGAATTGGAGTAAAGAGAATTTCAGATGTATTTCATCTTTAATTATCGCCAAAGGAAGTGAAAGCACTCTCGAAATTCTCAATAGATTAGATTCTGCTCCCATCCGTGCTCGCATTAGTTAACGTAGAGTGCAAACGGTGTGACTCTTAGTAAGTAGCAGAGAGATCTTTCCACATTGGGTAGAAAATTTTTACCTAAAATGTCAGTGCACTCCTACCTTCTGCCTCATGGAGAGCATGGATCCCGGGGTTGTCTTTGGACCTATTGCCCATTTAATAGAAGATCCGACAATTGAAGAGATCTGGATTAACTCACCGGAGCGCGTCTTTATTGCTCGTGCTGGCAAAAGTCAATTAACAAACCTTGTACTTTCGACAGATTCGGTGCGGCAACTCGTCGATCGAACTTTAATTTGGAGCGGCAAGAGACTTGATATCTCTCAGCCTTTTGTTGATGCAAGACTTCCAGATGGAAGCCGCTTACATGTTGTTATTCCTGAGATTACCGCCGAACACTGGGCAGTAAATATTCGCAAGCATCTTCTAAAGCAAAAATCTTTGGCTGATCTTGTTGAGATGGGAGTACTTTCTCAAGAGATTGAAAGAGATCTATCAACAGCGGTGAAATTGGGTCTCAACATTTTGGTAAGCGGAGGAACCCAAGCAGGCAAAACCACTCTTCTTAGCGCACTAATAAATGAGATTCCGCTGAGTCAGAGAGTTATTACTATCGAAGAAGTCTTTGAATTGCAGCCCAAATTCCCAGATCTCATTCAAATGCAGACTCGAGGAGCCAATCTTCAAGGAGAAGGCGCGATAAATCTTCGCAAATTAATCAAAGAAGCGCTGCGTATGAGACCTAATCGAATAATTGTAGGAGAAGTTCGTGAAGCTGAAGCGCTAGATCTCTTATTGGCTTTGAACTCTGGACTTCCAGGAATGGGAACTTTGCACGCCAATTCCGCACGCGATGCGATTTCCAAATTGCAAACTTTGCCTCTCCTAGCTGGAGAAAATATTTCACATAAATTTATCGCTCCAGTTGTAGCTTCTGCTATTGATTTAGTTGTTCAAGTTTCTCTGGCCAATGATGGTTTTCGTCGAATTATCGAAGTCGCAAAGGTAACTGGACGTTTCGAAAATGATAAAGCTGAAATTGAATCGGTTTGGCGCTGGAATGGTTCAAATTTTGAAAAGGGGCTAGGAGTAATCCGATGAAAAATATAAAAAATGCTAGCCTTCAAAAATTTCTTATCATTCTATTCATTACCTTTACTGTTTTTGCTTTTGTATTTTTGGTATCAAACTCTGCCTACATTTCCATTTCTTTCACCTGTTTTCTCTCAATTTTCTGGGTGGTTGCTAGAAAGAAGGTTTCAGCAAGACGCTCGCTCCTGATTCAGAGTTCGGCTCCTGAAATGATTGATCATTTGCGAGCAGGAATTCAATCTGGGCTATCCCTGAACGAATCATTGATTGGTTTAGCAAGCCGTGGACCAGAAGTTTTTCGAGATTGTTTCTCGAATTTTCGAGATGAAATTTATAGAACTGGAAACTTTGATCAAGCTGTGACACGAGCAAAGGCCGAACTTTCTCACCCCAGCACTGATCAAATTTTGGAATCGCTTGCCTTGGCTAGAGTGCTTGGAAGTGCAGAACTACTAAACATTCTTCGCCTACTTGGCAAATTTACTAGAGAAGACCTCTCACTTCGTCGCGAGATAGCGGTAAAACATAACTGGATTAAGAATTCCGCACATTTATCTGCGGCGGCCCCATGGTTGTTACTACTACTTCTTTCTACCCAACCAAGCACAGCGCGAGCGTTTTCTACCCAGTCTGGTGTTCTCATTCTTTTGGCCGGCCTTTCGATGACTGCAATTGCCTACCTCTGGATGAATTTTTTGGCGAAGTTGCCGGAAGCCAGAAGAGTTTTCTCCGAGAATCAGGGCGGGGTTAATTTATGAATAATCCACTACTGGTATCGCTACTTTTTTTGGTTCCTGCATTCATTCTTCTTAATGAAGATTTTTCCCTCGAAAGCGCCAGCCTTAGATCAATCCAAAAAATGGGAGATCGAACATCGGTGAGATCCAAGTTGGCTGAACTTGGCTTTCCCAAAGAGTCTGACTATGAAAACTTTAGGTATAAAGAGTTAATAATCTCGAGCAGCGTTACCTTTCTTATTCTTCTTTTTGGAATTTTTAAAGACATTGCATTATCTGTGATTTTTGCTCTCTTAGTTATCGGAATTTCAGCCTCGATATTACTTATCGAGCGGAATTTAACGAGTAAAGTAAAAAAATATCGGGAGCAAATAGAAGAAGAATTTCCTGTGATTATTGAGATGCTCACCCTCTCTATTTCAGCGGGAGAAAGTCCACTCAGTTCTTTTCAAAGAGTTTCCGAAAGAGGATCTGGTGCACTTATTAGTAATTTACGAAAAGTTGTTAGTGAAGTCTCTGAAGGTAAACCTTTTGAAGAGGCTCTCGACGCCCTTGGCAGGCGGATGCACTCACTGAATATTCGCCGGTTTATCGACTCTATAGTCGTTGCGCTTTCACGAGGAGCTTCTTTAGTTGATGTATTGCAGAGCCACGCTGAAGAAGCTCAAAGCCTCCAGCGAAACCGCGTGACCGCTCTGGCCGCCAAGGCAGAAATGTCAATGATGATTCCGGTTGTCTTTCTCATTTTGCCAATTTCAATTCTCTTCGCTCTTTGGCCATCGCTCTCGAATCTCAACATTTTTGCTCAAAGTTAACCAAATCAAATGAAAGGAAGAAAAATGAATCAAACTATCCAAAGAAAAATAGCGGAAGCTCATCTTGAAATTGCTATGAGAATTAACAGCTTTCGGCGGAGTCGATTCTATAGAGCGCTCAGCGATGATAGAGGAGATGTCCCGGGCTGGGTTCTTGTTGTACTTATGACAACTGGTTTAGTGACGGCAATTTGGACTATAGCCGCACCTCGTCTTACCGCAATCCTAAAAAATTCGTTGGATGCTATGAACGGAATTCATTAACTTGTTTATTAAGTTTCTGAAGTGTGATCGTGGAAACGTTGAAAGTGCTCTTGTCCTCATTCCGTTACTCTCACTTTTCCTGATTGCCACCCAAATCAATGTTGCTATCCACAGCAGAAATATGGAGAAAGTTGTAGCTCAAGATCAGGCCTCCAAACAAGCGCTCTCCGGAGAATTTGGTGAGCTTGAAGAGTTTCTGCCGATTTATTCACCTGATCCCAATCAAAACTTGGATTTGGTGGTAAGCACGCGTAGAAGCCAACTCGCTTCTATTTTTGGCGTGAATCGGCTCGTTGAAGTGCGAGGAATCGCGGTAATCGAGAATCAACGATGAGATGCGCTTTATGGAGGGATGAACGGGGAAGCGCTTCCATTGAGTTTGTTCTGTTGGCAATACCCCTATTCATTCCACTCTTTCTCTTTATGAATTCTTTTTCGGCTGCAACCGATGATCAAGAGCGATTGAGGACCCTGGCCCGAGAGTCTGCCCGTGCATTTGTTACCTCCGCAAATGATCAGAACGCCTTTGAAGTTGCAAACTCTGTTGTAATAGAAGGGGCGCACTTGCTTGGGTTTGTCGATCCCGAAAGGGAGTTATCAGTTGAATTAGATTGCTCTGACAGACCCTGCATATCGCCAGATTCGAAGATAGTTGTGACTATTTCAATTCCGCGG
>JACCDK011738816.1_pt1 | contig 24041 bp, 17 predicted proteins | sample 7445871 | NCBI WGS metagenome assembly JACCDK01 (sample SAMN15323436, study PRJNA562643) | freshwater metagenome | isolation source: river surface water | place: USA:Blue River Watershed | collected 2017-08-15 | reverse complement strand
CACAACCGCCACTTATCCAGGGGGATCTATTCCCTCGCATGGCCAACGATGGACGAGATATCGGCTTGATCATCGAAGTCCGACGCAGTACTCGAAGGAAAAAGACCATAGAGGCCTACCGAAATGGCGAGAAAGTAATTGTCTCCATACCTGCAAGAATGAGTCAACGTGAAGCAAACCAGGTTGTTGATGAAATGGTAAAGAAGATTCTTCATGATGAGAGCGCGCCAACCAATATTCAATTATTTGATCGGGCGCTTCTACTTAATAAGAAGTACCTCGATGGAAAAGCTATCCCGGTTTCAGTTGAATGGTCCTCTCGAATGTCACGAATCTGGGGAGCGTGCACAATCGAGGATAAAACAATTCGAATATCCGATCGGTTACGTGATGCACCTGAATACGCGCTCGACTACTTGCTCATTCACGAACTAATTCACATTTTAATTCCTGGCCATGGACCAGATTTCCGCGAACTCCTCGAAAGTTATCCGCAACTTGATCGCGCGGAAGGTTACTTTGAAGGTCGGACACACCGACCGAGTGGAGATTTTGATCAACTCTTTGATGAGTAGGCTCTTAGTTACGCTCCGAGAGTAAATCATCTGTTGTAGCTACCTTTCTGTATTTTGATAAATCGCTACGACTCTTTCAACTTATCTTTACTAAATGGATCAACAAATAAGAATTCGACCTGGCCTGATTTGCATCGAACGTAATGATGGGCTCTTTATTGGGCATGTAGATAATCAGATAATTCTCTCTGATCTGAAATTAAAGCCACTCGTCCGAAGACTCCATGATTGGCAATCACTTGATGAAATTATTCACGACAATAGCGATCTTCCTCTTGAAGCCATCCAAAATCTTATTGAACAACTTCATGGGAAAAACTTTCTCGAAAAGAGAGTAAGTGGACCGTGCAAAAAAGAGATAGTGATTAGCCATATGAACGAAATTGGTCTTGCCTTAGCTCCAATTCTTTTCGAAGAGGGTTTTGACATATCGACCCTAGATCAAAGTTCGGTTCACCTTGCAGATGTTCGAGGAGCATTCATTCGCGTAGCAAATCACCGAGAGAGCTTTCAAGAAATTCTTGGATCCCAACTTAGAGAGATTATCAATAGTGGAAATCTCAAAGGAGTTGCAGGGAAAGTATTCAATGATTCTTCATCAAGATCTTTACAGAGCAGCGCTCTTATCGAACAGGCGAAAGAGAATAGAAATGAAGTTATCGCTTTGGTCACCGCATATCCTGAGCCTGAGTTGCTTGCTTTCTTAATGGAGAACCACGTGGCACATCTTTTTGTATCTACCACTCCATTTGGTGCATTGATTGGACCGTTCGTGAAGCCCGGGAAAAGTCCTTGTTTTCATTGCATTGAACTTCATCGCTGCGAGCGTGATTCACAATGGCAGAGCGTCGCGCTGACCCTTTTCTCGGATCGAAGAGCACAATCTCCAATGGGGCAAGCCCTATTCGCAGCCGCTCTTGCTGAAGATGCACTTCATTCGATAATTCGTGGCGAATTTGCTAATGAGGCAGTCGCGCGAACCTGGGCTGTTTACCTTCCTTCGGCTAACTCCGATTCATCGTGGGGAATTCGTGAGGAAGACCACATCTGGTCCTTCCATCGAGAGTGCTCATGCCATTGGGGTGGTGAGCTTTCAACTCGCGCTCAGTAGAGCAAACCAGAAGAATTGCGGGTATGGCCCGGGAATCCGCAAATACCGCTAAGGGCGGTGCAACCACCGATGCGGATAACAAAGATAATAAAGATAATAAAGAGAGTCTCACCACCGGAGGCGTGGCACGAAGCGCCAAGTTAGCGTCAATCCCACTCTCTGCGATGGGCAGAAGTGCGGTTGGTTTCGGACGACAGATGATTGGCCAATCTGGAGAACTTGTATCTAAAGAGATGCAAGCAAAGACAGCAGAGCAAGTCTTTCGAGTTCTTGGTGAATTAAAAGGTGGCGCTATGAAGTTTGGTCAAGCGCTCTCAGTATTTGAAGCAGCGCTGCCTGAGGAATTTGCTGCGCCATACCGCGAAACGCTCACCAAATTACAAGAGGCCGCGCCTCCGCTTCCTGCGCGAGTGGTTCATCGAGTTTTAGCAGAACAGCTCGGTGAGGATTGGCGCGATAATTTTTCTGAGTTCAATGACAAACCAGCTGCCTCCGCTTCCATTGGCCAAGTGCATCGTGGAATTTGGAAAGATGGTCGACAGGTTGCAGTAAAGGTGCAGTATCCAGGTGCAGCAGAAGCTCTAGTCTCAGATTTAAATCAAATCCAAAGATTTGCGAAAATTTTTCAACTCTTCATGCCTGGCTTAGAAATGGGTCCACTTCTAGAAGAGTTGCGCGCTCGAATTATCGAAGAGGTTGACTACAAGTACGAAGCGCAAGCACAAAGATTATGCGCAGCGGAATTCGATGGCGATCCAGATATAGCCATTCCAAAAGTCGTTGCTGCTTCTGACAAGGTTCTTGTTAGCGAATGGCTTGAAGGAACACCACTCTCTAAAATCATTAGCAAAGGAACGAAAGCGCAACGTGACGCGGCGGGCATTAAGTTGGCGCGCTTTCATTTCACTGCGCCTACTCGAGTTGGATTACTCCATGCGGATCCGCACCCAGGGAACTTTAGATTGCTTGAGGATGGTCGCTTAGGAGTGCTGGATTTCGGTGCATGTAACAGGTTGCCCAATGGTTTTCCGGAACCATTCAAACGACTACTTAAAAATGCGCTCGATGGAAATGCCCAAGCGCTTTATGAAGGATTTAAGAAGGATGGCTTCATTCTCCCCGAGGTTGATGTAGATCCGCAGCTTGTCTTGGATTACCTTCTCCCCCTAGTCGAACCATTGCGAGAAGAGACCTTTAAATATTCACGCGATTGGCTCCGAGTGCAGAGTGCGCGCGTTGGTGATCCACGAAACCCAACTGCGAAGATTGGCTTCCAATTAAATCTGCCACCCGAATATATGTTGATTCATCGAGTAACTTTGGGAACGACTGGAATCTTCTGCCAACTTGGTGCAGAGGGAAAGTTTTTGGCAGAGGCGATCTCCTGGTTACCGGAGATCGCTCCCGCCACTCACGTGTAATTTCTTTTTAAGCAGCGCTACGTGGTCGACCTGGTTGCTTCTTCGCTTGCACGATAACTCCATTGTCGAAGATTTCGCCGCCCCATACACCCCACGGCTCCTGTCGCGAGAGCGCGCCCTCTAAACATCGTGCGCGCATTGGACATGCAGTGCAGAGATCTTTCGCAGTTTCGAGCATCTCTTGAGATTCAGAGAAGAAGAGCTCAGGGTCAACTGAGTGACATGGAAGTCCAAAACCCTCATCCTCCTTGTAACCCGAATTCTCATTGCGGGTTAGCTCGTACACGCCAATCTTTGTATCTGCCCAACCTGGAACTAACAGTTCGTGAAATAAAACCGTCATTGCTCTTCACCTTCCCTCAACTAGTGGTGCTCGCCGCGCTGCGGAACATCCGCGCGTAGCGCCCTGCTCTCTCTTCGCTCGATTTTTTCTTACCGAGAAAAAGAGAAAGGGCCCTCGAATCCTGTTGGATTCGGGGCCCCCGGAGAGCTTCGAGGCTTAGCCTGCGATCTCCCGGGTGCCACCGGATCCAAAATGCTTTGGATTACCTGTGGCGTAGGTTGAATATGAGCGTGCGAAATCGCTCGAAGGGCGCCAATTAGCGCTTCGAGTTGTAGCAAATGCTTTTGCCACGTCGACTCCTTCTGCTCGATAACTTGCCTTGAACTGCTCGACTCGCAACAAGAAATCCGAGGTGGACCACTTGCCGCGAACTCCTAGGGTACGCAAAGGGCGTGCTCAGAGGCAACTTAATTAAAAAAGCCTGGAAATTGGCGACTTATCCGGCCAATCGCCCTAGGCTCACGCCATGTTCGCATCAGTGAGAGATACCTCAATCTTCTTCGACATCCATGGCAGCCACTTTCATCCTGAAGGGCGAGAACTGCAGGAACGACCTTTTGCATTTGTTTCGCATGGTGGCCCTGGCGCGGATCACTCCATTATGCGCCCAGGCATGGATCCAATTGGTGAGTATGCGCAAGTTATTTACTGGGATCACCGCGGACAAGGACGCTCTGCTCGTGGCGACATTTCAAAGTACAACCTTGATGAAAATGTTGAAGATATGGAAGCGCTCCGAATACACCTTGGCATCGAAAAAATTGTCAGCGTAGGAACAAGTTATGGAGGCATGGTTGCAATGGCACATGCAGCGCGCTATCCGAACTCTGTCTCTAAATTACTCCTCATAGTCACAGCAGCTCATGGTGGTTTTAATAAAAGAGCCCAAGAAATACTCTCTGAACGTGGAACTGATGAAGAAAAGAAAGTCGCTCGCCAACTCTGGACTGGTGAGCTGAACAGTGAAGACGCGATGCGCAATTTCTTCCGCAGTACATGGGGTCTGTATTCCACTACTTACGACGAGAGCAAGCACGAAAAGAATGAAGCTGCACTTGCACGCTCGATTATGTCTCCTGATGCGCTAAATCGCGCTTTTGCACCGGGAGGATTTTTGCTTAACTACGATTTACGTCCAGAGCTAAAAAACATTACTGCGCCAACAATAGTTCTTGCTGGGAGACACGATTGGATTTGTGCGCCGGAATTCTCAGAAGAGATTCATTCGCTCATACCAGGATCAGAACTAAAAATCTTCGAAAAGAGTAGCCACTCACTCCGTGGAGATGAGCCAGAAGAGTTTTTTGCAACAGTGAAAGAATTTATTACTAGATAATCTTTTAGTACCAATAATGAAGGAGAGCAGAATGAACCAGAGTCCAAATAATTCAACAGCGCCCGGCAACAGCGCTTATGCAGAAAATAGCGCTCAGTTAGTAGCTGCCAATAAAGCCGCAGCAGCAACTTTCTTTGAAGAAATTTGGAATAAGAAGAGTGAGTCAGCCATCGATCGATTAGTTGCCGAAAATGCGGCAGGAAATGACCCAAAATTCGGCGTTGGCAGAGAGAGCTTTAAGGTGCAATGGCGTAAATGGCATGCCGGGTTCTCAGATTTACACTTTCACGTTGAAGAGATAATCGCCGAAGGTGAACGTGTCGTTACTAGGTGGCGCTTGACTGGGACGCATGACGGTGAATTCTTAGGCCAGCAACCTACTGGTCGAAAAGTTGATGTCGATGGGGTCAGCATCGACACCATCAGAGATGGAATTGTTGTCTCGGGCTTCGACGCATGGGATGCGCTGGGTTTTCGCCAACAACTGGGATTCATCCCCGAAGATTAAAATTACTCCTTGGATAAGACCGCTACTCACCACTATTGAGTGGCGGAAGCAAAGCTAAGAATCGTGAAGAATCGCTACCGGCAAATGAGAGCTGGAGCGAATCTTTCGCTCGCGTTACTGCTACATAAAATAAACGTCGCTCCTCATCCATAAGTTTATCTGAGTCGAGCGCATAGCTAATCGGCAGTACCCCTTCGCGAAGGCGTGGCACGAAGACATGCGCCCATTCAAGTCCTTTGGCAGAGTGAATTGAACTGAGCACCACTCCGTTGCTCTCGGGTTCGACATTACTTCGCTCCCGTTCATCAAACTCATTGATCAGATCTCTCAGTGAAGCGTTTGAAACTTTCTCGGAAAACTCAGCCACGAAGGCAAGTAATCGGAATCGAGGGTCATTACCTGGTGCGCGATCAGAGATCCATCCCACTGAAGAGAGGACCGCGCGCACCTGATCAACTAATGGAAAATCACTCGTATCGCTCTCTGTTGCAATCGATGCGCCTCGAATAAGTCGAATCGCCTCTTTTATTTTTCCATCATAAAAGAATGGTCGCTGCCCTTGACTCTGACCTACGATGTTAACTGGTATTCCAGCTGATATTAAAAACTCGGCTAATACTTGAAGTTGATCATTTCTTCGAAATAACAGGGCAATATCCCGCGGATTAACCCCTGATTTAAGCAGTTCCTGAACTCGCTGCAGAATTTTCTCATTCTCAGCAAACTCCGTTGCATGCGAGGACAAGCGAACATTCTGTCCGCTCTTGCCACGTACCGCAGTTAAATTTCGATCCGCAATTTTATTTGCCACATGGACTATCTGAGATGTTGAACGATAATTTTGATTTAATCTAAAGATCTGAGCTTCTGGATATTTCTTTGTGAAACCTAGAAGATACTCATTTGTGGAGCCTGCGAAAGAAAAAATTGATTGATCTGGATCTCCAACAACACAAATCTCTTTTCGATTTCCTAACCAGAGGTTTAATAATCTCTGCTGCAATGGTGAGATATCTTGATACTCATCCACTGTAAAAGTTCGATATTGCGCGCGGACTCGATCAATAACTGAAGTCTGCTCCTCAAGAATTCCAACTAGCAAAAGAAGAATGTCCTCGAAATCTAGTTGACTCTGTTCCTGTTTAATTGCGTCATATGCGCGATACAACTCAGAAATCTCCAGGTGGGTGAATCCCGGTGGCGCCACCCGTGATTCATCTTGCGCAATTCGAGCATAATCTTCAGGAGCAATCTCTTTTCCTTTTGCCCACTCGATCTCAGTTGCTAAATCGCGTTGCGATGCACTCCCCTTTCCGCGTCCGATTTCATTAAGAGCAGCGCTGACGAGCTCACTCTTGCTAGAGATGATACGAAAAGGCTTGCCGCCTATAGCCTCATTCCAAAAGAATTGCAGTTGCCGCCAAGCAGCGCTATGGAATGTATGAGCTTGCACCCCCGAAAAACCCAAAGTGGCCAGACGTAATCGCAATTCGGAGGCAGCTTTTGCCGTATATGTCAGAGCCAGAGTATGTGATGGTTCTGCGACTGCATTTTCTATCGCGTGAGCAATCCGATGTGTGATTGTCCGAGTTTTACCAGTTCCGGCTCCTGCAATGATGACCACTGGCCCATGAATTGCACTCGCTGCTTGGCGTTGCTCATCATCAAGTCCTACTAAGTATTTCTCACTCACTATTGTTTAGCGCCAGCTTTCGGTGAAATCTATCGAACCGCCGTACCACGCTTCAATCATTCGCCGCGCAATGCTGATTCCCGGTGGAATAAGTAACTCACCGCTCTTAATATCTGCCGTAAATTTCTCTCGGCTATACCAACGCAAATCTTCAATCTCTTCACCATCAGCTTGCGCATCTTCAGGGTTCTCTACTACGCCAGTGAAAGCCAACATGATCGAAGCGGGGAAAGGCCATGCCTGCGAGCCAAGATATTCAATCTCGGAGATTCGAACCCCTGCCTCCTCCAATACCTCCCGTTTTACGCACGCTTCTAGAGATTCTCCGGGTTCGAGAAAACCTGCAAAGTTGGAATATCGTTTTGCGGGCCAAACTTTCTGGCGACCTAGTAGAACTCGATCATCTTTATCGCGCACAAGAACAATTACTGCGCTATCAGTTCGTGGGTAGTGCTCACTCTCATCGGAACGACAACGTCGAACCGATCCAGCAAGAGCGCTATATGTATCTGCACCACATCGAGCACAGTGAGTGTGCGTGTCATGCCAATTAGCCAGTGCAACAGCATGTACCGCCGCACCGATTTCAATCTCGGTAGCCAGTAACCCTGCCTCGCGAAGCGTCTGCAAATTCTCAGTGCCTTCAGCAAATGGCGCATTAACGGCGAAGTAGCCTGTGCCAGAATCATCTAATCCAAGGAAGTATCGCTCACCTTCTGGGGCTGATGGTGGCTCTAACCAATGGAGCGTCTTAGTAAATAGAAACTTCCCTTGATGGACCTGAAAGACTTTTCCCTTGGCAAAAAGCGATTCCAACGCCGCCTCATCGGTACGTAGATGCGCAGCGCGATCGAGGTGGGCGCGGGCAAGCGAAAGATTCATCAACGCGAGGCTCATAAGTAGCGAGCCTATCTAATTTGCCCCTACGGTTCACAGGTGAAGATCGCTACGTGGAACATCCTCCATGGAATGGCAGTACCCGAAGGGGTAATCCATAACGAACGGCTTGTTGAGGCGTCAAAAGCGCTTGACGTTGACATCCTCGCCATCCAAGAGGTGGATTTCTTCCAAGAGCGCTCACACTACGCAGATCAATGTGCACTTGCTGCGCAAGGGCTCGGTGCCCCATTTATCTCACGCGGGATTGCGCTACATGGAACTCCTGGAGAGAAGTGGGCGAAATTCCATGGCCAGCTAACTGACACTGCTCAACTAACTCAGGCGAATGGTTCGTATTATGGAAACGGAATCATTTCGCGAATTCCCATTGTTGCTGAATTTCGACTCGAATTAGGGCGTTCCAAAGTTGGCGCACCGCTTGCCATTCCACAAACTCCCCCGGGTGCGACTAAGCCGAAAATTAAAGTGATTTATATTCACGATGAACCTCGAGTCGCGCACGCGGTGCAACTAGAAAATGGAATCACTATCATCAATACCCATCTCTCATTTGTGCCAGGAATGAATGTTTTTCAATTGAGAAAGATTCACCATTGGGTGAAGGAGCTTCCTGGAAAGAAAATTCTTTTAGGAGATTTCAATCTGCCAGGAAAGTTGCCTAGCAAGATCATGGGATGGAAAAGTGCAGCGGAGCAATTCACTTATCCATCCTGGGGGGCTAAAGTTCAATTCGACCATATCTTGTTAGGCGACCCAGATATTAAACTTGAGCGACACCTACAATTCGTTCGAAGTTCAGCAGGGGTAAGTGATCATCTTCCGTTGGGAGTTGAAATATCACTTGCCAATGGAACGCGGTGAATGAGAGCGAGCAAACCGTCATAATCCAATAAATCGCTTGGTCGCACGGTCTCTTCTGAGGAAACGTAATGAAATGCGGCGCGAACGTTACTAAGCGGAACATTTTCAATCTCAGCAAAAGCAAGACGATATACCGCAAGTTGAATCGCCGCGTTGGCTAACTCATCTCCACTCTTTGCAGATCCAGTTTTCCAGTCAACAACATCGAAGGTTCCATCTGAGTCTTTATAGACAGCATCCATTCGGCCGCGAAGAATCGTTCCATCAATGCTCCGCTCAAAAGGAACCTCCACGCGGTAGGGCTGACGAACTGCCCATTTGCTGCGGAGCCACTTCTCCTTCAACTTCTCGAGCGCGCTGTCATCAAGCGCTCCTTCATCGGCAGCGCCAGGCATTTCATCATCACCAATGAGGGGAATCGACAGGGCAAATCGCTCCTCAAGCCAGGTATGGAATGCAGTACCACGGCGCGCGATTGGGTCGGGCTTAAATGGAAGTGGGCGACGCAAACGCGCCGCGAATTCTTCTGGAGATTGAGCAAATGCCATCAAACCAGAGACTGATAAGTGAGCGGGCAGATAAACACTTTCCGCCTCGTTACGTTCGGAAATTTGCCGAATAACAAGTTGTGCTGCATCAAAAAGCGAGGACAACTCCCGTAAATTCTGCAGCGAAGAGTGCAACTCATCTCTATTTTCCATTTGACTTAAATGTTTAATGCCTTCTGCTACACGATAAAAACTCTCGCGCGTATCACCCAAAGGATCTTTTGGCCACAACTCCTGTCGCACATCGTTAAGTTTTGGATTCTGCGCATCAGAAGCTGGTTTGGCATCGATACTTCCAGAGAACTCCCCACCTTGAGCATCGATATGTCCTGCAATAGTGTGGAAGTACTCGCTCGGCTCGTGAGGTTCTTTTGCATCACGCCACCAAGATGTTGTCGCAATCAAGTGGTATTTGGCACGCGTTACCGCCACATAAGCCAATCTTCGCTCTTCATCCGCTTTGCGTGCATTACATATATCTGCAAAGTCTTTCACTGTATTGGCAACATCTTGAGCTGTAGTTTCATTTCGTAAATCAAATTCTGGCAAACGCGCCCTATCTGCTCTCAGGGCAAAGGGAAGTACCGATTTGCTCTTTAGCCAGTTTTCACCGCTCTGTTCTGAGGGGAAATTGCCCTCCGCCAACCCGGGCACTACTACTAAATCCCATTCGCCACCTTTGGCGCTATGCACGGTAAGGATTTGAACAACATCTTTACGTACCTCTACACCTGCAGCGCGTAATCCTCGCTCTTCACTCTCGGCAACAGTTAGCCAGGCCAAGAAAGAACGGAGTGAACCGCCTTGGGCATAGAACCTTGCCGCTTCGTCAAGGAACTTATCCAGATAGCGACGTTGATGTGTAGTGATTTCTACATCAACCCCAAGAGCTAGCTCTCGCTCTACCTGATAGATCAAATCTGGAATTGGTAGATGTATCAAGCTCCGTAACTTTCGGAGCGTTTTTGCAAGCGAGCTCAATCGCGTCAAGCCTTCGGCGCTAAAAAGCGCTCTCTCTTCGCCCGTGAAATCTTCAATCTCATTGAGCGTTTCGATAATCGAAGAGCGAGCGAGTTCGTCTTCTTCCCCGCTACCTCCTGCCATTACCCGATCTACTAGGCTAATTCGTTGACCTCCAGCAGCGACAAAACCCCTATCTTTAGCTACTTTTGCGAGGGCTGACATATCGCGGATGCCAATTCGCCAGAAGCCACCGCTCATCAATTTCACAAGCGAGCTACCAGCCTCGGGATTAGTAATCACCGTGAGCGCAGCACGAATCTCTGCAACTTCTGGGACATGAATTAATCCGTCGATACCAACTACTTCTACCGGGATTCCTCGAGCGCGTAACGCCATCTCAATCTCAGCAATCTGCTTCTTTTTTCGAACCAAAATAGCTGTGGACTCTACGTAACGAAGTGATGGATCGTTTTTAGACTGAGACTTTAGCTCTGGAATCTTCGCGCGCGCTTCTGGACTCCAATATGGCGCTACAGCTTCAGCGATACCTTCTGCTTCATCTCGACTTGAGATATAAATCCCGCCCGAGAGTATGCCTGAAACAGCTGTCGGTTTTGCCGTTAAAATCGGAGTTTCAAATCCGCGGTCACGGAGTGGGGCAGAAATCTCATTTGCGAGATTGAGAATAGAAATATCATTTCGCCAACTCTTTGAAAGAGTAAATACCTTTGCTGGTGCACCTTCGCTATCTGGAAAATCAAGCGGAAAGGCGCCTATGGTGTCACTTGACGCGCCGCGCCACGCATAAATTGCTTGGTGTGGATCACCAACAGCAGTTATGGGGTGGCCGCCATTAAACAATCCTTGCATCAATCGTAATTGTGAGGAAGAGGTATCTTGATACTCATCAAGTAGTACTAGATGAAACTTCGCTCGCTCAATCTCGCCTACTTCTGCAAATGTCGTAGCCACTTGTGCTGCAAGAGCCATCTGATCATCAAAAGTAAATTGCGCTCGCTTTCTTCGATAATCCATCACCTCTTTGATAATTGGAATTAATTGCGCACGGGCGTACTGCACTATTTCTGCATCTCGTGTTGGTGCCAGTTTGTCGCTCTTGCGATATGGAACTTTGTTAGAGATGCTTTCAGTGAACTTAAGCGCATGATCAAGTAGCGCATCAGGGTTAGCATCATTCTCTTGTAATTGTGAGACAAGACGCATCACGTTCTCAACGACAGAGCTGAGCGCATCGGAGACTTGGCTCATATCTCCGTCGTATTCTCGAACAATTCGTTCAACTTGTTGCCACGCCGCAGCTTCACCTAGGGGTTGTTCTGGTGGTTCAATTCCAAGACGTAACGCATGTTCTTGGGCTACGCGATGGGCATACGAGTGATAAGTGGAAATCGTCGGTTCACCAGCTGCTGATAGCGAGGTGAGTTCTCCGCTAGCTACTGCCTCTTGGAACTCCTTTGATTTCTCCAGTATTTTCAAGCTTTTTCGTACCTTTATTGCAAGATCATTGGCAGATTTCCGCGTGAAAGTTAACCCCAATACTCGATCAGGTTGAACCAATCCATTAGCTATTAAATAGATTAGCCGAGTGCTCATTGTTTCAGTCTTACCTGATCCCGCACCAGCAATAACAACTGCTGGACGAGAGTGATCTGAGGTAATGATTGCTTCCTGCTCCTCAGTGGGTGGGTGCTGGCCAAGAATGGTTGCGATTTCTTGTGGCGTAAAAAGAATCGACTTCATCGCAACGACCGTCCTTCCGGACGGACTGGACAACTGGCACGAAGGGCGCAGAATTCGCAGAGCTTATTATCAATGGCAAGAAATTTGGCCGATGCGACTGTTGCGCCATCTTTTTCGATGATCTCTCGAACTGCGTCGCCCGCCATTGGCGGTTGTGGTCGCACAGCTCCTTCTTTATTTACGGAAGGGTAGAAAAGCTCTGCCCCGGCCGAACTCTTACCATCTGTGAGATCAGCGAATGCACCTTCATTGATTGCTAATTGGTAGACGGCAAGTTGCGGGTGTTCTTTCGCCTCCGGCTTTGTGATAGCAGTTTTACTTGTTTTTAAATCCACTACATATAACTCGCCATCAGATGTCACTTCAAGTCGATCAACTGAGCCTGAAATTTTTACCTTTCCAATCGATATAGTGAACGATTTTTCTACAGCAAGAAGTTCTCGACCTGATTCATTGTGGTACTGAACAACCTTCTCGAGCATATCTAGCGCACGATCAAGTTCAGCTTTCCCCGACCATCCACTTCCTAAATCAAGTTGATCGCTAAGTTGTTTCCAGAGCGACTCCATCTCTTCTTGAAGTTCAGAGAGTGTTGCGCCTGCTTTCAATTTAGCTGCTAAGGCATGGAAAGTGGTGCCGATTATCTGCGCAGTTGAGTCAGAATCACGTCCACCGGTAAATTCAAGCGCCCATTTGAGAGGACATTTATGGAGCGTATCTAACGAACTTGGCGAGAGACGGATTGATTCAGAGTCAGAAAATAGTGGGGCTGTAGTGGAAATTTCTCTAGCCCCAAACCATGAATCTGGGTTAGCTACCCGAATACCAGACTGGTGTAGGTACGAAAGAATGGAAATTGCTTCGCGAGACCTAACCTCGTTAGCGCTCTCGGCTTCTTTGCGAAGCGCTGCTACTAGCCGAGTTGGCGTCACATAAAGACCACGCTCAATCGAAACTAGCTCGAGCTCGTCAATATTGAGTATTTCAACAACCTCATTGAAGAATTGTGAAGGTCGCGCCTCTTCGCCTGCGGTGGCCGTGATCATCAGTGAAGATTTGGCACGAGTTATTGCGTTGTAAAAAAGCCTCCGCTCATCATCTTTTAAAGCTGAGAGCGCTGCGAGTTGATATTCACGTGAAGTTCTATCCGTGGCGCTACCTGCGCGTTGTGATTCGACCAATCGTTCACTTCCCAGGAGTGAACCTCGAGGAGTGAGATTAGGCCAGACACCTTCTTCAACGCCTGCAACTGCAACAACTGACCACTCTCTACCTTTCGCAGCATGCGTGGTGAGGATGCTCACCACATCTGGACGTTGCGCTCGGGCTGCGATTGTGTCGCTCGCTATCGATTCAAAGAGCAACTGTTTAATAAATGCATCGCCCGTATTACCAGGGCGTTGATCGGCGTAGCGAGCTGCCGCCTCAAAGAGCGCAAGCACTCCATCGAGATCTCGATCGGCGCTCTCATCCCCCTCGATTGCATCGAGTTGCCACCGTTGAGCTAATGGAGCCCCTGTGTCATCTTGTGCACTGCTCCAAAGCGCCCAGAGCACATCTTCGCTGGTCGCACCAGGACGAACTGCTTTCTTGCCATTCGCTAACAAATCGGAGATTCTCTTGATTGGAGCAAATTCGCTCCACTCTAAATCAGCGACTGAAGTAGTGAGATATTCGCGGATAATTTGATGTGAAGAGCGCGTGTCATCACTTTCACGTGAATTAATAAGAGTTGCTCGAATACGTTTTAAGGTAAGAAAATCCGCCCCTCCATAACGTGAGAGTAAAAGCTCATCTATCAAAGCATTTGGCAGCATCTCTTCGGCGCCCTCTTTTGTCAGAGTTTTACCAGCAAGCGCAAAGGCCAGTGAGGCTAAGGTAATGAGAGGTGCAACTGCAGGCTGCTTATTGAGTGGAAGACTCTGAATCTCTTCTCGAACTGGGATATTCAGTGAGGCAAAGACTCTTCTGAGCGTAGTCGCGCGTGTAGAGGGCGAACGAATTATTACTGCCATCTGGCCATACGGGATTCCCTCGCGAAGGTGTTTGCCTTGAAAATGTTGCGCAATCAGACGCGCCTCGTCGTGGATGCTCTCGCATTGTGCGAGGGTGATGGAATCTTTTATAGCTGGATCACCATCGATGCCAGATTCTGCCGTTGCGCAACTTCGAAGACGATGCGCGCTCATTCTGGAGAGAGAGAAGCCTTGCGAAATTGCTACTGCTAAATCTGTAATTGGTTTGGCTGCACGATAATCGCGCATCAAAGTAATCTGTCGAGCTGGGTTACCAGAAGAATCAACATAGCGATCAAAAATTGTCGGAATGCTCTCGGGGTCGGCGCCACGAAAACGACCAATTGCGCTATCGGGGTCGACATAAAGGGTGAGTTCATCAGAATAGAGCGCCTCTAGGAGTTTTCGATGGGCCAGGTCGCTCTCATGAAATTCATCGACAAGTATCACTCTGTGGCGCGAGCGGATATCGTCGCGAAATTCTCGATCCTGTTCGAGCGCAAGAGTCGCTTGGTAGATCATTTCGCTGGAATCAAATGCGTTCTCGTGCGCTAGACCAGAGAGTTCGCGATAATTTCTGTAAAAATTACTCGCAGCTTCCCATAGCGGGAAGTTCTCGTTTTTACTCATAGTTAGAAGAGCTTGTGGAGAGATGCCGTGCTCAGTTGCGCGCGAGATGAGATCGCGAAGTTCTCGAGCAAAAGCCGATGTTTGTGAGGCGTTTAGTACCTGCTCAGGCCATCGATAAAGATTGGACTCTGCCGCTCCGGCTAAGAGTTCCCGAATGAAGTACTCCTGCTCTGGACCTGCAAAAAGGCGAGGTGGATTTTTCCCGGCTCGGGCGCGATAAAGGCGAAGAATTGCAAAAGCTAAAGCAGGGAAAGTCTTTACTAGTGAGCCAGAGGTAGCGCGCTTGCTTTCGGCAAAAATCTGATCATTTAATTCAGAGGCGCGATGTCGATCATAGGTAAGGACAAGTAGCTGATCCGGATCAAGCCCATCAGCGATGTAGCTCTGGGCTCTTGCGACTAGTGATGCGCTCTTTCCTACGCCGGGACCGCCGAGGACAACTAATGGCGAACCTCGATGAGTAATAACTTTTCGCTGTTCCTCATCAAAAACTATTGATTGGGGTTGTGGCTTTCGCAATAAAGTGAGCTGCGAATTTTTCTGTGAGGGCACGATTTCTAACTACTCCTGTGCAAGAAATGTGTTGTCAACAATATTCATGATGAATTGATTCCAATCATCTTCGCTCACTGCTGTTGGGTTGTAATCGTTGACTAATTTTCCAAGAGTGTAAGCCTGAATAAAAGTAGCGAGCGCTTGCGCATGAACATCTGGTCGAAAGAGGCCTTTGTTTTTAACCTCTTCTGTGACATCAGCAATCGAATCGGTGAGGCGCTGAGTCTCATCCCCCATCTGCTTTGCCATTCGAGGATTATTAAAACAAGCTGCGAGAGCTTGAGCTCGCTCAGCGCGCGCATCTTTTCGCTCATCTGCTTGGGTGACCGCTGTTAATTTAAGTAAAGCTTCGCGCAACTCTTTTTTGGTACGCGCTGTTGCCACATACGTTGCTAAGAAGTCTATTGACCCATCGATCCACTTTGAGTAGCGAAATATTTGAGCGGTTTCAACAAGCTCTTGAAGATCTTCGAAGTGGTGATACATCGAACCCTTTGAAACTCCTGAGCGTTCAAGAACTTCATCGGCAAGAATTTCTGATGGCCGCTTCGACTCCAAGAGCGTGGCCACCGTCTCGACCAGAAGGCGTTTGGTGGGGTGGAATCTGGTCAGCATGGTCACAAGGTACCGGCCTGAAGTGACAGAGCGTAGTCAAGCTCGCCTTTTATCCCCTTTGTGGGTGGGAAGAATCAATGAAAAGTACGCTAGTCGGGGCTGGAATATAACTATTCGCCGTCGATCTGCTCATTCCGCTTTTTGACCTTGGATGTAGCCCGCGCCCGCTCATTTTGGTCGAGGAGCACCTTACGAATTCGCACTGTCTTAGGAGTAACTTCTACACACTCATCTTCACGGCAGAACTCCAGCGCTTGTTCTAAGTTCAAATGCTTTGGTGGAATTAATCGTTCAGCATCATCTGATCCAGAGGCGCGCATGTTGGTGAGCTTCTTCTCACGAACAGCATTGACATCCATATCTTCATTTCGGGCATTCTCGCCAATGACCATTCCTTCATACACTTCAGATCCTGGCTCGACAAAGATTGTGCCGCGCTCTTGCAGCGATGAAAGCGCATATGAGGTGACCATGCCACGACGATCAGCAACAAGAGATCCCGTTGGACGAGTAAGAATCTCACCATGCCATGGTTCGTAACCATCAAATACATGGTGGAGTAAACCGGTGCCACGTGTTTCGGTGAGGAACTCGGTTCGGAACCCAATCAAGCCGCGTGACGGAACTCGATAATCCATGCGAATCCAGCCCGTTCCATGGTTAGTCATCTGAGCCATCCGACCTTTTCGACTTGCCATTAACTGCGTGATGATTCCAAGGAAATCTTCGGGTACATCGATAGTAAGCGACTCCATCGGCTCATTAAGTTTGCCATCAATCATTCGCGTCACAACTTGAGGTTTGCCAACAGTCAATTCAAAACCTTCACGACGCATAATTTCAACGAGGACGGCGAGTTGGAGCTCACCACGCCCCTGCACTTCCCACGTATCTGGGCGATCTGTTTGCAGCAGACGGAGCGAGACATTTCCAATTAATTCAGCATCGAGGCGATTTTTCACTAAACGTGCAGTGAGCTTCTTGCCCTCTTGGCCAGCAAGTGGCGAGGTGTTAATTCCGATTGTCATCGAGATTGATGGTTCATCAACAGTAATGAGAGGGAGCGCTACAGGGCTATCTGGATCAGCGAGTGTTTCACCGATGGTAATTGTTTCAAAACCAGCAACAGCAATGATGTCGCCAGGTCCGGCGCTCTCTACTGATTGACGCTCTAATCCATCATTCATCAAAAGCTCGACAACTTTTGCGCGCTCCACAGAGCCATCAACTTTCATCCACGCAACTTGTTGCCCTTTACGAATACTTCCCTGGTGTATTCGGCAGATTGCTAACCGACCTAGATAAGGAGAGGCATCGAGATTTGTCACTTGCGCTTGAAGTGGCGCACCTTCAGTAAATGTTGGAGCTGGGATTGCAGAGTAAATAGTCTCGAAGAGCACATCGAGATTGCTCTCGTTCGGCATCCCACCATTCTCAGGACGTGCCAAGCTTGCGCGCCCTGCCTTTGCGCTGGCATAAACAATTGGGAATTCAATTTGCTTTTCATCGGCATCAAGATCGAGGAAGAGTTCGTATGCCTCGTCGACCACTTCAGCGATACGTGAATCCGGACGATCGACTTTATTAATAACAAGAATTACTGGCAGATTCTTTGAAAGAGCTTTTCGCAGAACGAAGCGAGTCTGTGGCAGCGGCCCCTCGGATGCATCGACCAGAAGGAGTACGCCATTAACCATTTCGAGACCGCGCTCTACCTCACCGCCAAAATCTGCGTGGCCTGGGGTATCGATGATGTTAATGGTCCTATCGCCGCGCTTGATAGCTGTGTTTTTGGCAAGGATGGTGATTCCCTTTTCGCGTTCGAGGTCCATCGAGTCCATGACTCGATCATCGCCCTCACTCTTCTCTTTGTGCGCAGCAAAGGCGCCAGATTGCCAGAGCATGGCATCAACTAGGGTCGTCTTACCGTGGTCTACGTGGGCAATGATGGCGATATTCCGCAGATCATCTCGTGTACTTGAATTACTCTGATTATTCAATCGATATCCATTTCGTCGGGGTCTAGAGTAGGTTCCAGAGCCCAGATTTGTCGAATCGCCGCGAGACTAGATAAAGAAAAGATAGAGAAAAGATTGAGAAAAGATAACGAATGAGCAGAAATACAAGTGCAGAACTAATAAAAGTTGGCTTTATTGGTGGTGGCATCGATTCAGCGATTGGTAGAGCTCACTTCGCTGCTTTGAATATAGATCGAAAATTTTCAATTGATGCAGGGATGTTTAGCATTGAGCAAGATGCCAATTATGAATCTGGCAAGTTTTATGGCGTTGCGACGGAACGAGTCTATGAGAGCGTTCCAGAATTTCTTTCTGCAGAGAGAGCAAACGTCGACGCAGTTGTTGTCCTCTCACCAACTCCTTTGCACTTCGAACATATCAATCAGGTTTTTGACGCAGGCATCCCAGTAATATCAGAGAAATCACTCTGCACCAATAGTAGGCAGGCGCGACTGCTCGCTCAAAGAGCAGCAGCTGAGAAGAAATTCCTCTCCGTCACTTTTACCTACACCGGCTATCCAATGGTTCGTGAAATTAAGCAAATGATTGATGACGGTGCGTTAGGACAGTTACTTTCAATTCATGTTGAGATGCAGCAAGAGAGTTTTATCCGAACAAGCGTGAGCGGTGCAAAACCACAACCTCAACCTTGGCGGCAACTTGATTACGAACTACCTAGCGTTACATTAGATCTGGGTTCGCACGTTGTGAATCTGCTTGAATTCGTCACTGGTGATCAAATTGTCAATATCTGCGGTCTTGCCAATCATGCCGGAGATGTCGCAACACTTATCGATAATGTCAGCGCCATTGGTGAGATGCGAAAGGGCACCGCGCTTTCTTTGAGTTGGAATAAGGTTGCATTGGGTAAACGTAACGGGCTGACATTTACAATCTTTGGGAGCGCCGGTGCAGTTTCTTGGGTACAAGAAGAACCTGAGTACATTCAATATGCTGATAAAAATGGTGCAACTCAAAGAATCGACCGGAGCCATTCAATCATCCGTGTGGCATCTGAGAATAGATACCAACGATTTAAAGTTGGTCACCCTGCTGGATATATCGAAGCTTTTGCCAATCTCTATTCTGATATCGCAGATGGCTTACGAGGATTTAAATCAGGAAAAATTCTCGCTAATCCATACATTCATAGTGCAGAGAATTCAGCGGAAGGGCTAAGCATCTTGGAAACGCTTCATCAAAGCGCCATTTCAAAGAAATGGCTCGAGATTAAACGTTAAAACGAAACTCCACGACATCGCCATCATGCATTACATATTCCTTGCCTTCCATTCGCACTTTTCCTTTTGTACGAGCTTCAGCAAGGGAACCAGTCGCGACTAAATCCTCAAAAGAGACCACTTCTGCCTTGATAAATCCCTTTTGAAAATCGGTATGAATGACGCCCGCCGCAGCTGGCGCGGTATCACCTTGATGAATAGTCCAGGCGCGCGCCTCTTTTGGTCCAGCTGTCAGATAAGTCTGTAGCCCTAACGTTTTAAAGCCGACTCGAGCAAGCGTTCGTAACCCTGGCTCACTTAAACCAATTGACTCTAATAACTCCATTGCATCTGCTTCATCAAGTTCAGCAAGATCTGCTTCAGTCTTTGCATCAAGAAAGATTGCTTCAGCAGGTGCAACTTGTGCTCGTAGTTTTTTCTTTAATTCCTCGTCGCCAAGTTCGGTTGCATCAACATTAAAGACATAGATAAATGGTTTTGCAGTCAAGAGATGGAGATCTTTTAGTAATGTTTTATCAAGAGTTGTTGCTGAAATGAGCTTTCCCTCTTTTAGCGCCGCTTCAGCTCTCTTTATCTCGTCAATCTCTGCTGCCTTCTCTTTCTGTTGCTTCGCTTCTTTCTCGAGACGTGGCAGAGCTTTCTCAATAGTTTGCAGGTCGGCGAGCGCTAACTCAGTATTGATTGTTTCAATATCAGAGAGTGGATCCACTTTGCCGTCAACGTGAACTACATCGCCATCATTAAATACTCGAACGACTTGGCAGATTGCATCAGCTTCGCGAATATTTGCCAGAAACTTATTACCAAGCCCTGCGCCTTCAGATGCACCTTTAACGATTCCAGCGATATCAACGAAAGAGACTGAGGCGGGAATGATCTGCTCGGAGTTGAAGATTTTCGCGAGAACAGCGAGGCGATCATCAGGGACCCCAACAACGCCAACATTTGGTTCAATCGTGGCGAAGGGATAGTTCGCTGCCAGCACCTGATTTTTGGTCAGGGCATTAAATAAGGTCGACTTCCCCACATTGGGCAGTCCGACAATTCCGATAGAGAGGCTCACGAGGAGTAGAGCCTACGGGGCTTTGTCACCCCCTCCTGACACCATAGGGCCATGAACCTCACCTCCACCCTCGCGCTCGCTATCGGCGCGGTAGTTGGCCTCACACTTGGGGTCGCCATTACATACTTATTAATGAGGCGTGAAAGCGAGATCTACCGAAGCCAACTCGAAGCGCAGAGCGAGGCAAGTGGCGCCTCACGCGAGGCGAACGCACGCCTTGATGAGCTCCTTCGCTCAGTCAATCTCAGCATGGCGCAACTGACGGAGAAGACCCACTCTGCAGAGCTCAAGCGAGCCGAAGTCGAGGCGCAAATCAAAGAACAGATCAAGAATATGAGCGAGAAGAATGAACGCTTAGTCCTGGAGACAGCCAAACTTGCTGGGGCGCTTTCAAAGGCGCAGAGCCGTGGCCAAATGGGTGAGGCGCAACTTGAATTGATTCTCGAGAACTCTGGGTTGATTGAAGGAGTCAATTACGAACGTCAAGAGCATCGAGTAAACGATGGTGAGATTTCAAAACCTGATATCACTATCAAGATGCCAGGTGGCACAGAAATTTTTGTCGATTCTAAATTTCCCTTCGATCGATTCTGGGATGGAATTGGCGCAGATGATCCAACAGAACGCGCATCAATGATGGCCGCTCATGCAAAAGATCTACTGAGCCACATTAATTCGCTCGCCAAGCGCGGCTATCAATCGGGTGGCACATCACCAGATTTTGTTGTTCTCTTTGCTCCATTCGAATCTATTCTCCACGAAGCGCTCGATGCTGATCCACTACTTCTCCAAAAGTCATTTGCAAAGAGCGTTGTCATTGCTACCCCAACAACAATGCTCGCGCTGCTGCGAACGATTGCCTACGGGTACTCCCGCCACGATCTCGCTCGTAATGCCGATGAAATTCGCGCGCTTGCAGGAGAACTTCTCAAGCGAGTTGGAAAGGTGCACGAGCGGATCGAGAATCTTGGTGAGCGAATTAAAGGGGCAGAGCGCGCCTTTAATGAACTTGTCGCATCAGCAGAGAACCATCTCCTTGTTCCCGCACGAAAAATGGGAAAGCTTGGTGCGCCAACAAATAAAGAGCTCTCAACTCCAGCAGCGCTTGAGAGTGAGGTTCGATCAATTCGCGCCAATAGCGCTCCTGAGGAATCCAGCTCAGGCGATGATGAATTAGACTTTATTCAAAGAGATGAGAGATAAACGATGGAATCGAAAGATATTCAGGTGAAAGGGCGACCAATCATCCAAGGGCGTGGATTAACTCCTCCCGGAATAGTTGTTCTCTATCTTTTGGGGCTCTTTTTCATCCAAACTCTTGAGAACTTCATCTCCGGTCAGCCTGGAAGAATCACTGGCCTCTTCCTATTGGCGCTCTTCTTCGCCGCCGTAAAACTAGGGCGAAAGGGAACGCTTTTTACTGCGGTAGTCACACCACCGCTCGCGCTAAGCGCCACACTTCTTTTAGCAACGCTCTTCAGTAAAGGATTTGGGTTAACTGGTTTGCTTGTTGGTATCGTCTCAAATCTTGCTCGACTCGCCCCTTGGTTACTGCTAACAGCAATCGTGGGTTGGGGCTACTTCTTCATCAATGAACGGCGGATGGCTACTTCAGGCCAGCGGCCTTCAGATCTCTCCTAAGCTCAGGTGGCATCGAAAAGAGCAGATGCTCCTCAGCTTTTGTGACAACCTGCACATCATTAAATCCAAACTCGCTTAATCTCGCCAATAACTCTTCGACCAGTATCTCCGGGACAGATGCGCCACTGGTAACGCCAACTGTTTCGACTCCTTCAAGCCACTCAACTTTCATCTCATGTGCATAATCAATGAGGTAGGAAGCCTTTGCGCCAGTCTCAAGTGCGACTTCAACTAAGCGAACGGAGTTTGAAGAATTGCGAGAACCTACTACCAGAACCAAATCGCTCTGGGGAGCAATCTCTTTGACAGCTAATTGTCTGTTCTGAGTGGCGTAACAAATATCATCGCTCGGTGGATCATTAAGAAGCGGAAACTTCTCTTTTAGCGCTTTTACTGTGGTTAAAGTCTCATCTACGCTGAGCGTCGTCTGCGATAGCCAAATTAATTTACTCGGATCTTTAATTTCTAACTTCTCAATATCTTCTGCTTTATCGATAAGTTGTACATGGTCAGGCGCTTCGCCAGCAGTGCCCTCGACCTCTTCATGGCCTTCATGACCAATTAATAAGATTTGATAATCCTCGCCGGCAAATCTGCGCGCCTCTTGATGAACTTTTGTCACCAACGGACATGTCGCATCGATTGTTTTAAGATTTCGCGCCTTTGCGCTCTCATGAACAGCAGGCGAGACTCCATGAGCTGAGAAGATTACTGTCGCGCCCTCTGGCACCTCATCAGTCTCTTCAACAAATATTGCACCGCGCTTCTCTAAAGTTTCGACAACATGTTTGTTATGAACAATTTGCTTTCGGACGTAGACCGGAGCGCCGTAGAGATCCAACGCTTTCTGAACAGTGACCACAGCCCGGTCGACCCCTGCGCAATAGCCACGGGGGGCTGCAAGGAGAACTCGCTTACTTCTCCCTTTGGATGGTTCTGAAGGTGCTACAGGCGTTGCCACACCCCTAGCCTAATCTCTTCTGAGCCTCCGCGCGCTTGGGAGTAGCCCCTGCGATTACGCTTACAACATGATCGAGAGTAGCTCTGAAGAACCGTTACCGGTTCGAGTTGTTTCAGAATCGATCGGCGAATATGTAGGCAGATTAGGGCCAGTCTGGGTCGAAGGCGAAGTTGCAGAAATCACTCGACGCCCCGGTTCACAAATGGCATTCCTGCGCTTGAAAGATACGAGCGTCGATATGTCGCTGCAGGTCACATGTCATAAATCTATTCTTGAGGCAATTGACCCACTTCCAGAGAATGCGCGCATCGTCGCGTATGCAAAAGTCAACTGGTATGCAGTGCGAGGTTCACTCTCGTTAATGGCTCGGGAGATTAGACAGGTGGGCCTCGGGGAACTTCTTGCCCGGCTAGAACAATTAAAGAACCTGCTCGCTGCCGAGGGATTATTCGCCTCGGAACGAAAACAGCCGTTGCCCTTTCTGCCACGAAGAATCGGGTTGATCTGCGGCAGAGCAAGTGCGGCTGAGAAAGATGTAGTGGAAAATGTTGAACGACGGTGGCCGGGTACGCACTTTGAAATTCGTGAAGTTGCCGTGCAGGGCGCTACTGCAGTGGTGGAAGTTTCCCGTGCGTTAAGAGAACTCGATTCACATGCAGAGGTAGATGTCATCATCGTGACTCGTGGTGGTGGATCCTTCGAGGATCTCCTCCCCTTCTCTGACGAATCCTTAATCCGACTTGTTGCTTCGCTCACCACACCGATTGTCAGTGCAATTGGTCATGAACAAGATGCGCCGCTTCTTGATCTCGTTGCCGATTTTCGGGCATCAACTCCCACGGATGCTGCTCGACAAGTAGTACCTAGTTTGATAGAAGAAATGGAGCATATTGCCCAATTAAGTAATCGTCTTGAGAAGAAAATGTACTCAATGATTGAGTTAGAAATTTCAAAGGTATCTGCACTCCTCTCTCGTCCCGTCATGAAAGATCCATCAACTATTTTTTCTGTTAAATTTGATGAGATTAGAACTTTACAAAATGATTCTAAAAAAGCGATTGCATCGCTCCTGCGCGAAGCAAAAATTGAAGTGCGTGAAGTAAAAGCGCGAATCGCAGCTCTCTCTCCGCTCTCTACGTTAAAGCGAGGCTATGCGGTAGTACAGAAGGGCGGCAAAGTACTCCTTGACGCGAAGGACGCTTCGCCATCGGATGAGCTAAATGTGGTGCTAGCAAAAGGTGAATTAACTGTTTCGGTGTTGGACCAAAAGAGAAAAAAGAAT
>JACCDK011175471.1_pt1 | contig 24074 bp, 20 predicted proteins | sample 7445871 | NCBI WGS metagenome assembly JACCDK01 (sample SAMN15323436, study PRJNA562643) | freshwater metagenome | isolation source: river surface water | place: USA:Blue River Watershed | collected 2017-08-15 | reverse complement strand
TGCTGGCTGGTCGGTGACGACCACGTTCACCACGCCATCAGGCACTCCTGCACGCACGAGGATGTCGGCGATCGCAAGTGCGGTGAGCGGGGTGTCGTGTGCAGGCTGCAACACCAGACTGCACCCCTCGGCGAGTGCGGGTCCGATCTTGCGGGTCGCCATCGCGGCGGGGAAGTTCCACGGCGTGGCGAGCAGGGCGACACCAACGGGCTGGCGGCTCACGAGCAACCAGTTGTTCCCACTTGGTGCACGGCGATAGTCACCGTCGATGCGCACCGCCTCCTCACCGAACCAACGGAAGAACTCAGCCGCATACGTGACTTCCGCGCGTGCGTCGGTGATCACCTTTCCCATCTCGAGAGTGATCAGTTGTGACAACTGCTCGTGCTCGGAGATCATCAACTCGTACGCGCGACGGAGAATCTCGCCTCGCACGCGTGGCGCAGTCTTGCTCCACGAGTCGAAGGCTCGGTCAGCGGCAGTGACTGCCGCAAGACACTGTTCGATCGTCGCATTCGACACCTTCGTCAACACGCCACCGGTCGCGGGGTTGATGACGTCGATCGACGACGGTCCGTTCACCCATGCCCCACCGATGAGCGACCCAGTGTTGACCTCGAGCGGAAGCGTCACGGCACCTACTTCTGCAGCTCGACGCCAGCGATCTGCTTGATGCGATCGCGGAGGAACTCGAAGGCGGTCGTACCCTTCGCGACGACGACGTCATCGGCGGGATGCAAGAAGAGTGGCGTTGACACCCGTGAACGCTTCGCTGCGTCGCCCGTCGGATTCGTCACCTGGTGCGTCGTGCTCGGATAGAACCCGCCCGTCGCATAGTCGAGCATGTCACCTGCGTTGATCGCCACGCTGCCCGGATCACACGGAACGTCGTGCCACTTCCCCGCCAGATCTCGCACCTGCAGTCCAGGCTCGTTCGACGCGGGGAGCACCGTGATCATGTTGATGTCCTGGTGCGCCGCTGCGCGAACCGATCCCTCTGGCTCATCCCCACGCAATGGTGGATAGTGCAGGATGCGCAACAACGTTCGCTGTGTTCCGTTGATCATCTCGGACAGTGGCATCGTGAACTGCTTGGAGATGTCCGTGGGTGTGAACTCCTCGACCCACGACAACAGCTCTGCGGCGAGCGAGAACCCTGCGTCATACATTTCCCTCGCTACTCGGGACTCCGCCTCTGGCTGACGACCCCAGGGATACCAGTGGAAATACTCCTTGATGTCCTTCTTCGAAAAGCCGACGGCGGTCTCTGCCTCTTCCATCGGTCGATAACCGTCTTGACCGCCCTCGTCCGGCAAGAAATCCCACTTGCGCTCAGAACGGAAAAAATCGAGCCATTCCTGTTGCAACCGCTGCACCATCGAATAGTCGATCGGGTGATTGACGAGGACGGCGAATCCCGTTTCGCGCAACGATCGCGTGAAATCGCGAGCAGCTGTTGCGGATCGGTAGTCGACGACGGCGACGTCCATGACTCCACACTACGGCGCGATCGAAGCGCCAACACCTAATGTTGCAGGGTGCTCAAGTCCCGACTCGTACTTGTCTTGCAAGTTTCGGTCGGTTTGCTCGCCGCGGGATACGGCGTGATGTTCACGATGCTGGACGACTGGCGCGAAGAGTTCGGCATCCAAGAAACAGGTCTCGGATTCATCGTCGCCGTCGGCTTCTTCACCTCGTTCATCGCTCAACTCACGCTCGCACCACTTGCCGACAAGGGACTCGCACGCAAGATGCTGACGTTTGGATTCGCGCTCAACGTGGTTGGCGCACTGGTCATGGCCTTCGGATCGAGCCTTGTCGTGTTCATCGTGGGCCGAACGCTGATGGGCATCGGCACTGGCATCGCGATACCCGCCACCCGCCGAATCATCATCGTGAGCGATCGCGACCATGTCGGTCGCAATCTGGGTCGAGGTGTGTCGATCGAAGTCGGTGGCTTCGCACTCGGACCGATGATCTCTGCACTCACCGTCGGCGCGTTTGGACTTGCCGCACCATTCCTCATCATGGCAGTGCTCATCTTGCTCGCGGCTGTCGTCATCTCCCGCGCGAACGTGCCTGAAACTCCGCCAGAGGATCGCACCACGGAACGCTTCGCCTTCGACCTTTTGCGAATTCGCCCACTGGTCGGTGCGATACTCGTCGGTCTCGCGCTGTACGTCATGATCGGCGTGTTCGATCCGCTGTGGGTCGTCATGATGGACGACATGGGTGCACCGAGTTGGGTCGCCAATGCGGGTGTGTCGCTCTTCGGTCTCCCGTGGATCTTCTTCGGGACGATGGGTGGCAAGATCGCCGAACGTCACGGACCGTTCCGTGTGAGTGCCTTCGGTCTTCTCGCAGGTGCGGTGTACATGCTCATCTACGGCACGCTCGAATCTCCCTACCTGTTGCTCGGAATCGCCCTCACGCAGTCGGCACTCGATGCGTTCACCGTGACGGGAACCGGCATCGCCGTGTCGCAGTCGGTCCCCGAAGAGCGACAGGCCGGAGCCTCGGGGCTCCTCGGTGGCATGCAGACGCTGACCGGCGGAATCGCGGCGATGTTCTCCGGTGTGATCTACGAGCATCTCGGGCGGCGGAGTGCCTTCGGCATCACGAGCGTCACGATGACGGTCCTCGTCGTTGCGGGCATCGCGATCGCAGGATTGTCCGTACTTCGTCATCCATCCACTAGGGCCACGACGACGACTTCGCAATAGAGTCGGGCCATGGAATTTCGATACCTCGGAAGAAGTGGGCTCAAAGTCTCGGCGATCAGTTACGGCAACTGGATCACCCACGGCAGTCAAGTCGAAGAGGACGCCGCACGCTCCTGCGTGAAGCGGGCACTCGATCTCGGCATCACCACCTACGACACCGCAGACGTCTACGCAGGCACAAAAGCCGAGGAAGTCCTGGGTCGAGCACTTTCGGGCATCCGTCGCGAGAGCATCGAAGTGTTCACGAAGGTCTTCTGGCCGACGGGTTCCGGACCGAACAATCGCGGCCTGTCCCGAAAGCACATCATGCACTCCATCGACGCGTCGTTGAAGCGCCTGCAACTCGACTACGTCGACCTCTATCAAGCACACCGCTTCGACAATGAGACACCACTCGAAGAGACGATGCTCGCGTCCGCGGAGATCGTTCGCCAGGGCAAAGCCCTCTACATCGGCGTCTCGGAGTGGAATGCCGACGAGATCACTCGTGGTGCGGAACTTGCGCGTCAGATGAACGTGCCATTCATCTCCAATCAGCCGCAGTACTCGATGCTGTGGCGAGTCATCGAAGAAGAAGTGGTCCCCGCGAGCGAACGTGAAGGCCTCTCACAGATCGTGTGGTCGCCGATCGCTCAAGGCGTGCTCACTGGTAAGTACCTCCCGGGTCAACCACCACCGGCAGGATCACGTGCGACCGATGAGTTGAGTGGCAAGAACTTCATCTCGCGTTGGATGAGCGACGAGGTCCTCGAGCGCGTCCAGCAACTGAAGCCACTCGCAGATCGTGCGGGACTCACGATGGCGCAACTCGCGATCGCCTGGGTCTTGCAGAATCGCAACGTTGCCTCGGCAATCGTTGGAGCGACGCGTCCGGAACAACTCGACGACAACGTGAAGGCCGCGAACGTCAAGCTCGACTCTGATCTGATGAAGGCGATCGACAAGACCTTGGAAGGTCTCATCATCACCGATCCGCGCAAGACCGAGTCTCCAGCAACTCGGCCATAACCCTCAGCTCGGGCCGGAGAACATCCCTCCGCGCTCACTCGACTGCGGGAGCGGTGGCTCGCCCTCGAAGCGCGCGATTTCTGCGCGTCCGACGACGTGCCAGTGAACTTCGTCCGGTCCGTCCGCGAGTCGTAACGTGCGCTGTCCTGCGTAGAGGCGAGCAAGTGGCGTCCACTGCGACACGCCGGTCGCACCGAACACCTGGATCGCTTCGTCGATGATCTTGCACACGCGTTCCGGCACCATTGCCTTCACCGCGCTCACCCAGATGCGGGCCTCGGCGTTGCCCATCGTGTCCATCGCCTTCGCGCCGCGCAACACCATGAGTCGCATCGCTTCGATCTCGATACGGGCTTTGGCGATCACCTCGGTGTTCTTGCCGAGTCGCGCCAACGGCTTTCCGAATGCTTCACGATGCAACCCGCGACGAATCATGAGCTCGAGCGCGCGTTCTGCGGCACCGATCGAGCGCATGCAGTGGTGGATGCGACCTGGTCCGAGGCGCACCTGAGAGATCTCGAATCCACGGCCCTCTCCGAGCAACATGTTCGAGGATGGCACTCGGACGTCGGTAAAACGCAGGTGCATGTGACCGTGTGGTGCATCGTCTTCGCCGAACACCTCCATCGGCCCGAGGATCTGCACGCCCGGGGTATCCATCGGCACGAGGATTTGTGAATGACGGCGATGTGGCGGCCCATCAGGGCTCGTCATCACCATGCAGATCAGGATCTTGCATCGCGGGTCACCTGCTCCGGAGATGTAGTACTTCTCTCCGTTGATCACCCATTCATCACCATCGAGAACCGCGCGACATTCCAAATTCTTCGCATCCGACGATGCGACGTCTGGCTCCGTCATCGCGTATGCAGAGCGAATCTCACCGTTGAGCAACGGCTTCAACCAACGTTCCTTCTGCTCCGGCGTTCCCACGCGCTCAAGCACTTCCATGTTCCCGGTGTCGGGAGCACTGCAGTTCATGCATTCCGAGGCGATGGGGTTCTTGCCGAGCTCGGCGGCGATGTATGCGTAGTCGAGGTTGGAGAGTCCTTCTCCGGTCTCCGCGTTCGGCAGGAAGAAGTTCCACAGCCCCTTGGCCTTCGCTTTGTTCTTCAAACCCTCGAGCAACTCCAGTTGACCCGGCGCATACTGCCAGCGGTCGGGGCGGCCCTCGCCCAGTTTGAAGAACTTCTCGGTCACGGGATCGATCTCGTCACGAATGAACGCGGTGACCGCCTCGAACAACGGAACCGCCTTGGCGGACATCGCCAAATTCATCGCGTCGTCGGTCGTGATTCCTGAATGCATTCCTGGTGCGGGCATACCGCCACGCTACCCCTCGCCCTACTGACGAAGTCCTATCGAAGTGGCGACAACACCACCAGTGGAATTTCGCGCGATGTCTTTTGTTGGTACGAGCGATAGCCCTTGTACGCGGCTTCGACACTCGGCCACCAGCGCGTGCGCTCGTCGGGGGTTGCCGTGCGGGCCGTCATCGCAACCATTGGTCCACCCTTCACTCGTGCTTCGACACGCGGGTTTGCGACGAGATTGAGGTACCACGCTGGATGATGGTCATCGCCGCCACGTGAAGCCACGATGACGACATCGTCACCCTCCTGGATCGGTGAGGTCAGCAAGACGGTTCGCTTCTCGCCCGACTTGCGCCCGACCGTGGTCAACTCGACAACCGGCATCACGCCGACTTGCCACCCTGCCCTGCCGCCGGTCACCGCCATGATCACACGGTGAACCGCATTCATACCTTTGAGGAATCCGTCGCTTGGCATGGTTTAACCTTACGCCTCGCTCGCAGTCACTCGACACCCGTAGTGTGCTGGGGATGAAAGATCTCTTCTCCCTCAAAGGTCGCGTCGCACTCGTCACTGGTGGCTCTCGCGGCATCGGTGCGATGATCGTGCAGGGCTTCCTCGAGCACGGCTGCTCGCGTGTCTACATCACTGCACGAAAAGCGGCCCAGTGCGATGCCGCAGCCAAGGAACTCTCCGAGTATGGCGAATGCATCTCGCTCCCCGGTGACGTATCGACGACGGAAGGCATTGCCGTCCTTGCGTCGCAAATCGCCGAACGCGAAGAGCGCCTCGACATCCTCGTCAACAATGCAGGTGCAGCATGGGGTGCAGAGTTCGACACGTTCCCCGAATCGGGATGGGACAAGGTCGTCGACCTCAACCTGAAGACACCGTTCTTCCTCACTCAGGCACTCGCTCCACAGTTGCGCAACGCGGGCGCATCAGGACATCTTGCAAAGGTCATCAACGTCGCCTCGATCGATGGCATCTCCATCAACCAGATGGAGACCTATTCCTATGCAGGAAGCAAGGCCGGACTCATCCACATGACCAAGCGCATGGCGCTGCGCCTCGCCAAGGACAACATCATCGTCAGCGCAATCGCGCCCGGTGCATTCGCGAGCGAGATGAACAAGGTCGCCCGCGACCACGGTGACGCGATCGCTCCAATGATTCCTGCCGGTCGCATCGGGACGCCCGAGGACATGGCGGGAGCGGCGATCTATCTCGCATCTCGTGCCGGCGACTATGTCGTCGGATCGACGCTCATCGTCGACGGTGGCGTCACCTACGCACGCTGAGAACGGTTCGCGCCGACGCAGCGATACATTCAGGGTCAGTCGTCATGGTCATCGAACCCAAGATCCTGCTCTTCTACAAGTTCACACCTCTCGCCGATCCGGACGCCATCCGTCTCTGGCAACGCGAGCTCTGTGAGCGCTGGGGGCTGACCGGGCGGATCTTGCTCTCCAAGGACGGGATCAATGGAACCGTTGGAGGTTCGCTCGCATCGGTGAAGAAGTATCTCCGCACCACCCGTGAGTATCCGGCGTTCAAGGACATCGATTTCAAGTGGTCGGAAGGAACCGGTGAGGACTTCCCGCGGCTCGAAGTGAAGGTTCGTCCCGAGATCGTCACCTTCGGTCGGCCGGAGGAGATCAAGGTCGACGAGAACGGGATCATCGGCGGAGGGACGCACCTCGCACCACACGAAGTGCACGAACTCGTGGAACGCCGTTCAGACGTCGTGTTCTTCGACGGACGCAATGCATTCGAGGCACGCGTGGGAAAGTTCCGTGACGCAGTAGTGACCGATGCGCAGACCACTCCGGACTTCATTGCAGAACTCGAGAGTGGAAAGTACGACCACCTGAAGTCCAAGCCGATCATCACCTACTGCACGGGTGGAATTCGTTGTGAAGTGTTGACGGTGCTCATGAAGAATCGTGGATTCCAAGAGGTGTATCAAGTCGACGGCGGAATCGTGCGCTACGGCGAGACGTTCAAGAATTCGGGACTGTGGGAAGGCTCGCTCTATGTGTTCGACCGCAGGCTCGTCACCGACTTCGCCGATGGAGCCGCGTTACTCGGAACCTGCGACTACTGCGACGAACCCACGAAAGACTTCTACAACTGCACAACGAGTACGTGCCGCAAGCGGACACTCGTGTGTGCGAACTGTGCGTCGGCGACACCTGCGATCGAGTGCGTCGGTTGCAGGACGAGCATTACGCCATCTGCGTCGTAGCTGGTCAGTTCAGCAGCGCTTTCATGACATCAATTTCTGCCAACTGCGTTTTCACAACCTCATTGGCAAGCGTGCGCACCGACTGATTTCGTCCGTCACGCAACACGTCATTGGCCATTTCGACGGCACCTTCATGGTGGGCGATCATTCCCTCGAGCCACGCCCGATCGAATTCACCACCACTCAGTGAGCCGAGTGCGGCAAGTTCGTCTTCGGTCAACATTCCCTTCATTTCGTGCATGTGGTCATCACTCAGGTCATTCGCCCGTGTTGCGAGGTCTCGCAAAAGGGCAATCTCGATTTCTTGAACCGACTTGATCTGCTGGGCAAGTTCGACCACTTCCGTACTCGCACCTCGTGAGGGCTCGAGAGCCATGTCCGACATGACGATCGCCTGCTCGTGATGCGGCAACATCATCTCCACGAACATCGCATCAATGACATTGAATTCATCGGTCGACTCTTCCTGCTGGTCTTGCGTGCTCGTATTCACCGACGAACATGAGACCAAGACGCACATGGCTCCAACAACGAAAGCGCGACTGAGCTGGCTCAACGTCATCGTTGTGCCTTCGACTGATCGGTCATGCGTTGAGTCTGGTCGCCGGCAACCTCCGATGTCTCACCAAGCCCGAAGTTTGAGGCTCACTCGACCGATCAGACGAGGAATGACACACACCATTACGATGTGACCCCATGCGCGCACTCTTCAAGCCGTCTGCCGCTCCGGGTCTGGAGATGATCGAGTGTCCCGAGCCAACTCCGGGACCCAATGACGTCAAGATTCGCGTCGAGCGAACCGGGATCTGCGGCACAGACCTGCACATCGAGGCATGGGATGCCTGGGCCGCGTCGGCAGTCAATGCTCCGCTCATCATCGGCCATGAATTCTCGGGGCGAATCGTCGAACTGGGATCCGACGTCACCTCGCTGGAGGTCGGCGCCCTCGTGTCGGGCGAGGGTCACGTCATCTGTGGAACGTGCCGCAACTGCCGCGCCGGAAGACGCCACATGTGCAAGAACACGTCCAGTGTCGGTGTCAATCGCAACGGAGCATTCGCCGAATACGTCGTCATTCCCGCGAGCAACGTGTGGGTCCACTCGGCTGCAGTCGATGCTGAACTCGGCGCAATCTTCGATCCGTTCGGGAATGCGGTGCACACGGCACTCGCCTTTCCAGTTGCAGGTGAAGACGTACTGATTACTGGAGCTGGTCCAATCGGGTTGATGGCCGCCAAGGTCGCTCGCCACGTCGGCGCCCGATACATCGTGGTGAGTGACATCAACGAATCACGGCTGGCACTCGCCCGCACCATGGGCGTCGATGTCGCCGTGAACCCACTCACATCGAGCATCGCTGAAACTCAGAAGACTCTCGGCATGAAGGAAGGCTTCGACGTCGCTCTCGAGATGAGCGGTGCACCGACTGCGCTCCCCGACATCCTCGACAATCTCGCGCACGGTGGCCGAGTCGCGGTGCTCGGTCTTCCGAGCAAGGAGATTTCGATCAACTGGGCGAAACTCGTCACCCACATGATCACGATCAAGGGCATCTACGGGCGAGAGATGTATGAGACCTGGTACGCGATGAACTCGCTCATCCAAACCGGTCTCGACATCCGCGACGTCATCACCGATCGCTTCCCAGCATCGGAGTGGCAATCGGCGTTTGCAGCTGCACGCTCGTCGAATTCCGGCAAAGTCGTCATGGACTGGTCGTAGGTCGCACGATGTACACCAAGACACGCGCCGAATTGCGCAAGACCCTTGATGAGATCAAGTCCGCCGGCTTGTACAAACAGGAACGGCTGCTCGACTCACCCCAGGCTCCACACGTCGAAAGTGGCGATCGGGACCTCCTGAATTTCTGTTCCAACAACTACCTCGGTCTGGCCAACCACCCCGATGTCATCGCCGCAGCGAAGCAGTCGCTCGATGCGAACGGGTTTGGCATGGCGAGTGTCCGCTTCATCTGCGGCACCCAGTCCCAGCACGACGAACTCGAATCACGACTTTCGCGCTTGCTTGGAACCGACGCCACGATCTTGTTCCCTTCGTGCTTCGATGCCAATGGTGGCGTTTTCGAAGTCCTCCTCGACCAGGGTGATGCCGTCATCTCAGACGAACTGAACCACGCGTCGATCATCGACGGCATCCGACTCTGCAAAGCCACCCGTTATCGCTACAAGAACCGCGACATGGCAGACCTGGAGGCGCAACTTGTGGCCGCAAAGGGTGCTCGCCGCACACTCATCGTTACTGACGGCGTGTTCTCCATGGACGGATCCTTCGCACCACTCCCAGAGATCTGCGATCTCGCCGAGAAATACGACGCCCTCGTCATGGTTGACGACTCACATGCGATCGGGTTCATCGGAGCCAATGGTGCCGGAACTCCGGAGATGTTCGGCGTACGAGATCGCGTCGACATCCTCTCGGGAACGTTGGGCAAAGCACTCGGCGGTGCGTCTGGTGGTTACATCAGCGCGCACCAAGAGATCGTCGACCTGCTCCGTCAGCGTGCTCGCCCCTACCTCTTTTCGAACTCGATTCCGCCAACGGTCGTCGCTGGATCACTCGTTGCACTCGATCTCGTCGCCAAGGGCGGCAAGGCACGTGAGACGCTTCAGGAGAATGCAAAACGATTCCGCGACAAGATGGCTGCCGCAGGTTTCACCCTCCTGCCAGGTGAGCATCCGATCGTGCCGGTGATGTTCGCTGACGAACACGAAGCAGTTCGCATGGCGAGTGCGCTGTTCGGCCTCGGAATCTACGTTGTGGCGTTCTCATATCCGGTCGTGCCAATGGGCAAGGCCCGAATTCGCGTGCAAATTTGTGCAACACACACGAGCGACGACATCGACAAGTGTGTAGCCGCGTTCATCGCGGCACGTGACCAACGCTGACGTCTACTCGACGCGCATCCCGCTGATCGCGCGTGCGATCACCAGCTGCTGAATCTCTGAGGTTCCCTCGAAGATGGTGTGAATCTTGGCGTCACGGTGCCAGCGCTCGACGGGATATTCGCGCGTATAGCCATAGCCACCGAGGATCTGGATCGCTTCTTCGGTGACACGAACCGCGGTCTCTGATGCGTAGTACTTGCTCATCGAACCCTCGCCGTTGACGAAGCCACCGTTACGCGCAAGCCATGCCGCACGCCAGATCAGGAGTCGGGATGCATCGATCCGCGTAATCATGTTGGCAAGCTTGAATGCAATCGCCTGGTGCATGACGATCGGTTTGCCGAATGCTTTGCGCTCTTTCGCGTAGTCGAGGGCGTATTCGTAAGCGGCACGTGCAATGCCCAGCGCTTGTGCGCCGACTGCTGGCCGCGTCGCTTCGAAGGTCTTCATCGCAGGCTGGGCCTCGCCAGACTTGCCCCGCTCACGAGCACGAGCAAGCTTGGCGTCGAGTTTCTCCTTGCCACCGAGCAAGCATCGACCGGGCACGCGCACGTCTTCGAGAACGACTTCTGCGGTGTGGCTCGCCTTGATGCCGTGCTTCAGGTACTTCTGACCCTGAGAGAGACCTTTCGTTCCCGGCGGAACGACGAAGCTCGCTTGACCTCGACCCTTCAGTTCCGGATCGACTGCAGCGACGACAACGTGCACGTTGGCGATTCCGCCGTTGGTGATCCACGCCTTGGTCCCGTTCAGCACCCATTCGTCCTTCGCTTCGTCGTAGACGGCACGGGTCCGTAGCGAACTCACATCGCTGCCAGCATCGGGTTCGCTCACACAGAACGCACCAACCTTGACGTCGTCTGCGGTTCCGTAACACTGGGGCACCCATTCCATGATCTGTTCCGGTGTGCCATTGCCTGAGATCCCTGCTGCGGCAAGTCCAGAACCCATGATCGCCATGCCGATACCAGCGTCACCCCAGAAGATCTCTTCGATTGCCACCGGCAAGGTGAGACCACTCTGGTCACCCATTGCATTCATGATGAAGTCAAGACCGTAGAGACCGATCTTGGCTGCTTCCTGCACGATCGGCCACGGGAATTCCTCGCGCTCATCCCACTCGTGTGCTGCTGGCCTGATGACGTCAACGGCGAACTGGTGAATCCAGTCCTTCAGTTGGATTTGTTCGTCGTTGAGGGAAAGGGAGAATTCAGACATGGCCCAAAGTTAGTTGGTGAGCGACCTGTCGCTACAGCCGAGCGGAATAGTGAGCAGCCAGTGAGCCCAACACGGCGCGCGCAGTGTCCACATCATCGACGAGAACGCGGTCACCCATCTCGTGCGATAGTTCGGCGCACGAGTGAAGGACCTCTTGCACGCCAGAACCCACCGTGATTGCCGAGGAGTTTCGAATGGCTCGAACTGCCGTTAACAACTCGCACGCAACGACGGTCTCCACTGCTTCGAGAATCTCGTACGTTGCGGCCACTGAGCGTGCGGCGAACGACGCGTGATCCTCGGTTCCGATCGAAATCGTGGTGGTGTGACGTGAGGAAGGATCAGCAAGCGTCCGCACCGTCTCGAGTGCGGATGCGGCACAGTATTCAAGGACCATCACACCAGAACTGCCCGATGGACCGACGGCGAGAAATCGCTCCTGCTCCGTGTACGCAGGATCGTTGAGCTTGACGATGCGAGCGACCGAGCTCGACAGCCACTGACACAGTGCAAGACGCAACGTGTCGAAGGCAAGGCCGACACTCGTGAGATTGAAGGCTCCGTGATGCCACACTGCGCCATGGGCAAAACGGGGGTTCTCTGCGCGCGCGTCGATTGCGCGGTTCGTCTCGTCCTTCGCTCGCCACAACGACTCGACGAGTGGTCCGAAGACGAACGGCATCACTCGATACGCAAGCGGATCCTGCGTTCGAGCCTGCACGTAATCCGTGCCGTCGAGAATCCTGCGAATCACCGTCATGCACTCAGCTACGCCATCAGATGGACGCGTTTCCTGGGCAACTTCCGACCACTGCTGACGATTCGCGCGGATCGGAACGGTGCTCAACGTTGCGGCGACGAGGCTTGCTCGCACGACTGCTTCCAGTCGATGGAGTGCATGAGCACCGAGACCGAGCGTCGGGGCGCTCGAGCTCATGAAGGAGAGTGCAGCACTCGCATCGAAGTCCTCGACGAACTTCCGAATGGTGCCATCCGACCACCGGCGTTCTCCGACGAGGCACGTTGCGAGTTCCCCGAGCACGGTGATGTCCCCGGTGCCGAGGCCTCCAAATTCGCGGAATGCAGACGTCTTGTTGGCGATCAGCGCCTCGACGAGTGCGCGCACGACATCAACGCGGATGCCTGAGCCAGGTCGAGCGAGCTGATGTGCTCGTACGACCATCGCTGCGCGCGCGATCTCTGTCGAATACGGCACACCCCCGCCTGCGGCATGCGACCGGATGAGACGCATGCCGTGATCACCATCCGAGTCGTCGGCGGCAACGTTTCGATTCGCACCGACTCCCGTCGTTCGTCCGTAGGCAACGTTGGTGGCACTCGCCGCGACAGACTCGTCGTGACTTCGTTGCAGCAACTGTTGAACATCTGATGGAAGCGCCAGTTCCTCCGTTGACGTACTCAGGTCGACGACCCGATGGATGTCGAGTGGATCCACTCCAAAGCGATGCATGGCGTTACTTCCTACTCCTCACGGGAATTGACAACAGATCATCGGCGATGGTTTCAAGAATGAGTTTTGCGCCCGGCTTGTAGACGTGGACTCCGTCCCAACGGTACGAGAGACTCGACGAAATCTTGGCGCTGTTGCACCACTCCGTCGGTCCTTCGACGAAATACACCTGAGATGGGTACTCGTCGACAACGTTCTTGATGAGCTCGTTCAGGTGCTTCGTCCGAAGGTCGTCACCACGCTCCTTCAGCGCAGGAACGGGACCACCCTTGGAGTCGACCGGGCGCATACACGGGATCTCGAGAATCGCCACCGCGGTCCTCGTCGCCAGGAGAGCGTCGATTCCCTTGCGCAACTGCGCGGTGAACAACGTGTCAGCCGGAACCGTGTCGAGTTTGAACCTGAGTTTCCCGACTTCGATGTCCAGCACCTCCCACGCACCGATCACGACCAGTGCGACATCGGCCCGAGCAGTCGTGGCAGATTTCGCCCACTTGGTTTCGAATCCGGCGCAATTGGCGAAGTTTCGTCGGAATCGATCGTTCTTCCCACCCACGCCAACGCCCCGGTCGTACACACCACAACCATCGATGGATCCGTTGGCGAGGTCGAACGTCTCTTCGATGCCCGCCGGCCGATTCACGTACAGCGAATGCGCCTGAGAGTCACCCACGATGACGACCCGTCGCGGCAACTTTGCCAGCGTCGTCGACGTCGTCGATACCCCGGGAACCGTGGTTGAAGGGACGGTCGACGGCGCGACGAACACGACGTCTGAATTCCCCTGGTCGATGGAAACGTCACGGGCCTGAATTCCCGTCAGCTGGACGCTCGACCCGATGATCACTGCTGCAAGGGCGGTCGCAACGCCGATGGACATGCGCCGTTGCATTCGAGACAAGTTAGGCCAGGCAATCCTCAACTTTCCAGCCGCCCCACCACGGATGGGAAGTTCGACGTACCGATAGGTGACCTCGTTGAGGAGAACAGTTACAACTCCTGCAATGGCAAGTTGACCGGTTGACTCACGCGCATTGAGAACTACGAAGGTTGGCCAATGCCACAGATACAGACCATATGAACGCTTGCCGATGGCAACGAGCAACGGGAGCGACAGGGCCTCGCCGATGAGTCCTGGGCTTTGGCGAATCACCGCCATGATCAACACGACGGTCGCAATCGATGTCGCTGCGAGTCCGCCTCGATAGAGCAATTCGTCCTCGACGTGCAACACCGCCATCAAGAAGCCAACCAGCACGAGCGCGGCGAGAGCCGCCCCGGTCATCACCACGTTGGCCAATCTGCGGGTGCGCGACTGCTTGTCTTTCGGCGACCACAGGAGGGCAAGTGCTGCACCAGCCAAGATCCCCGAAGACCGTGTGTGCGTACCGAGGTACAACAGGTTTGTCCGAGCCTCGTCATCGGGGACGAACGCGAACGCGGTCATGCCCATCACAATGAGTGACACGACTGCAGCTGCGACCCCCAACGAAAGACGACGAACGTGCTGTCGACCGATGCATGCGACAAAGACGAGTGGCCAGAGGAGGTACCACTGTTCCTCGACGGCCAGTGACCACAGATGTCGAAGCACCGGGAGGGAGCCGGTGCCGAAGTACGGAACATCCACTCCGAAGATCTGCCACCAGTTCGACACGTAGAGCAAGCTCGGAATCACGTCGCGGCGAAAATCCGCTGCGGCGCTCGTCCACACGAATGTCACCGCTACGAGCGTGACGATGAGCATCGTCAGCAGTGCGGGCATGAGTCGCCGGAACCTGCGTAACCAGAACCCGCGAAGCGAGACTCGGCCCGTCGAAGTTCGCTCCTCCAACATCAACGTCGTGATGAGGAATCCACTGATCACGAAGAAGACTTCAACACCGAGAAATCCACCAGGGATGAACGACGCCCCGGCGTGGTACGCGATCACTGCACAGACGCTGAGGGCACGGAGCCCGTCGAGTGCAGGCACGTAGCCGAGTGATCGTCTGCTCATCGAGAACTGGTCGTCAATCCCCACGACGCCACGATCGCCACGAGGAACACGACCGCGCCAAGCGAATACGGAGCGCCTATTCCGACTTGGTCGAACGACAGCCCGGCAAGAGGTGGTCCGATGACACGCGCAAGTGCGCCAGCGGACTGCTGGAATCCGAGCACCTCACCGCGTTGGTCGGCCGGGGCGGAGTTGGCGACGAGCGTCGTCAGTGAAGGATTGCTCATTCCACTACCAATGACGATCAGCGTGAGCGCGAGTGCAAGCACCACCCACACTGATGCGCCACCGAGGACGACGAGTCCGCTTGCGACGAGAACGAGTCCGACTCGCAGCAACGTTGCACTCCCGAATCGTTGTGTGAGCGGGCCGATCAGCACACCCTGCACGAGAGACATCGCCAAACCAATTGCAAAGAACACTGCGGCGGTTGACCCCTCGGTGAGATCGAAGCGTGCGCCTCCAAAGAGCGAGAACGTCGCCTCGAAACCAGCGAATGGAAGTGCGGAGAAGAATCCAATGACGATGAAACGGTTCACCTTTCGACCACGACGTGAGGACGATCGTGGCTGTCTCGCCGTCGTTGACGTCTCAGGCAAACGCACGACTGCAGCGATCGCATTCGCAGCGGCGAGACCAGAAGCTACGAAGAACGGAACATGTGGTCCGCCGAGCGCCGCAAGACCACCGAGTGCGGGTCCGACGACGAATCCGACACCAAATGCCATTCCAAGAAGTCCAAGCATGCGCGCACGCTGATCCGGCTTACCGAGATCAACGACCGCACTCTGCGCCACTGCGATGCTGGCACCCGAAGCACCGTCGATGATGCGACCAACGAAAAGCACCCAGAGGGCTCCTGCGATGCCGGTCACAAAACTCCCCACCGCAGTACCGATGAGCGACACGATGATGACCGGCTTACGACCGATCCGATCGGAAAGTCGACCGAGTACGGGTGCACAGATCATCTGTGCGAGCGAGAACGATGCAAACAACAGACCAACTTGGAGACCACTCGCTCCGAATCGATCGGCGTAGCGACCCAAGATGGGTGCCACGATTCCGAACCCGACCATGTCGAGGGCGACGGTCGACCAGATGACCCAGAATCCACGGGGCAACGGCTCCCGCTCGGTGGTCGTCGTCATCGACATCGGTCTCGATTAGGCGCGACGCACGCGAGTGCCGTCCTTGGTGGTTTCCACCACGTAGCCGGCCGACTGCAACTCGCCACGAATCCGATCAGCTGCGGCAAAATCTTTCGCGGCGCGGGCCGCATCCAACTGCCGGGCAAGATCGGCCGCAGACTCCTCGACATCGCCTACCGCTCGGAGGTCCAGACCGAGTGCAGAACACATCGTCGTCACGGCCGCGGCGAGCGATGCTGCGAGCGCGCGATCGCCAGAGTCGACGGCTGCATTCGCCCGTCGAACCGTGTCGAAGATCAACGCGGTCGCACCCGGAGTGTCGAGATCGTCATCCATCACGCGCCGGAACGACGCGAGGACGACGTCATCGGGCATGGCTTCGCCGAGCTCAGCAAGTCGAGACGCAAAGGCATCGAGTCCCGCGAGCGACTTCACCGATGCATCGATGTTGTCTTGACCGACCTTCACCGGGGATCGGTAGTGCGTCTGCAGGAGCAACATGCGATAGGCGCGCGGGTCGTAATGCTCGATCAGGTCAAGCAGATTCGTCACGTTGCCCAAACTCTTCGACATCTTTTCGCCTTCAGCATCGACGACGAAGCCGTTGTGCATCCAATGTTGCGCGAAGGTCTTGCCGAGTGCGACTGCTTGTGCGCGCTCGTTCTCGTGGTGCGGAAAGCGCAGGTCGGCGCCACCGCAGTGCAGGTCGAAGGACTCACCGAGCAACTCGAGGCTCATGACGACACATTCGCTGTGCCACCCAGGTCGACCCTCTCCCCACGGAGACGGCCAGCTCGGTTCACCGGGCTTCGAAAACTTCCACAACGCGAAGTCTGCTGGTGTGCGCTTCTCCGCGGCGCCGAGCACCTCGCGATCTCCGCCACCGCTCAACATGTCCTCCATGCTCTGGTGGGCAAGGAGGCCATAGTCGGGCACGGAGTTGACGTCGAGGTACACGCCGTCCGACGTCGCATATGCGGCATTCCTGGACATCAAGGTGCCGATCATCTCCACCATCTGGGTGACGTACTCGGTCGCATGCGGAACGTCGGTCGGACGCAACACGTTCAGTTTGCGCATTGCCGTAAACCAGACGTCCTCACACTTGTGAGTGATGTCCTCCCACGGGCGACCTTCGCGATTGGCACGGTCAATGATCTTGTCGTCGATGTCGGTGATGTTCGACACGAGCCGAACGGTCAGTCCACTCCACTCCAAATAGCGACGAAGAATGTCATAAACGAGGGTGGCTCGACCGTGACCAAGGTGCGGAGGCCCATAAACCGTTGGTCCGCAGAGATAGATGCCGATCTTGCCCGGCTCACGCAACTGGATCTCGCGCACCTCGCGCGTCGCAGTGTCGTAGAGGTGCAACATTTCCGTCATTCTAAAGGCGCATCCACGCGCCAAGCCCTGCGCAAGCCCAATACAGTTGATCCGCGATGAACGTCCCCGAAAAGCCGACGCTGGAGGATCTCGAGCCCCGCCTCATGCAGCGCTGGGAGGCCGAGGGTGTCTACCGATTCGACCGCACCGCCACCCGCGACTCCGTCTTCGCGGTCGACACTCCTCCGCCGACCGTGTCGGGCTCTCTGCACATGGGACACGTGTTCAGTTACACCCACACCGACACGCTCGCTCGCTTCTGGCGCATGCGTGGCAAGAGCGTCTTCTATCCGATGGGCTGGGACGACAACGGTCTCCCGACCGAACGACGAGTACAGAACTACTTCGGTGTCTCATGTGATCCGTCCGTCGCGTACGACCCGAACTTCACACCACCATTCCGTGGTGACGTCCCGAAGGATCACCGCGCAGTGGCGATCTCGCGACCGAACTTCATTGCACTGTGCGAGGAACTCACTCACCAAGACGAGAAGGTGTTCGAGGATCTGTTCCGCCGGCTTGGATTGTCCGTCGACTGGTCGCTTCTGTATTCCACGATCAGCGACCACGCGCGCAAGACGAGTCAGGCGGCATTCCTTCGCAACCTGAGTCGCGGTGAGGCATACGCGCAAGAAGCTCCGACCTTGTGGGATGTCGACTTCGGCACCGCCGTCGCACAGGCAGAGCTCGAGGATCGTGAACGACCAGGCGCATATCACTCAATCGCGTTTTCGCGCACCGATGGTTCGGGTGACGTGATGATTGCAACCACGCGACCCGAGCTCATTCCCTCGTGCGTCGCACTCGTCGCACATCCCGATGATCCTCGGTATCAACCGCTCTTCGGCAAGACCGTGAAGACACCACTCTTCGGTGTCGAAGTTCCGGTGTGCGCTCATGAACTTGCGCAGATCGATAAGGGAACCGGTATTGCAATGATCTGCACCTTCGGTGACCTCACCGACGTCATCTGGTGGCGCGAACTCCAATTGCCGACGCGTGCGGTGATCGGTCGCGACGGACGCTTGGTGAACGAGACACCGGAGTGGATCACGACGAGTGCAGGCAAGGATGCCTATGCCGCGCTCGCAGGGCTCAAGGTGAACCAGGCCCAACAAAAGATCGTCGAACAGCTGCGTGCCTCGGGAGAGATGCACGGCGAACCAGAAAAGATCATGCACCCGGTCAAGTTCTATGAAAAGGGTGACCGTCCACTCGAGATCGTCACTTCACGTCAGTGGTACATCCGCAACGGCGGTCGCGACGAGAACCTTCGTGCAGCGCTCCTGCGCCGCGGCGGCGAACTCGCTTGGCACCCAGACTTCATGCAACATCGCTATTCGAACTGGGTGGAGGGTCTCAACGGTGACTGGTTGATCTCGCGCCAGCGCTACTTCGGAGTGCCGCTCCCCCTCTGGTATCCACTGGACGCAAACGGCGAGCCGAACTTTGACAAGCCTCTCGTGCCGAGTGAGTCGCAACTGCCGATCGACCCGAGTACCGACGTCCCGTCCGGCTTCACGGAGAGTCAGCGTGGTCAGGCAAACGGCTTCATCGGTGAGTCCGACGTCATGGACACGTGGGCGACCTCATCCCTCACACCACAGATCGCTGGACGCTGGATCGACGACCCAGACCTGTTCGGTCGGATGTTCCCGATGGACGTCAGACCGCAAGGACACGACATCATCCGAACCTGGTTGTTCGCCACCACGGTTCGTAGTCACTTCGAGCACGACGTGATGCCATGGCGCAACGCCGCGCTGTCGGGATGGATCCTCGATCCCGACCGCAAGAAGATGTCGAAGTCCAAAGGCAACGTCGTCACACCGATCGATTTGTTCGACCAGTACGGCAGTGATGCCGTCCGCTACTGGGCAGCAAGTGCTCGACCAGGAGTCGACACCGCATTCAGCGAAGACCAGATGAAGGTCGGACGCAAACTCGCCACCAAACTCCTCAACGTCACCAAGTTCGCACTTGGAATCGGTGAGGTGGACTCATCCATTGCACCTTCACACGCAATCGACATCGCCATGCTGACACGTCTCGCCGACGTCGTCGACGATGCAACGCGCGCATTCGAAGGTTTCGACTATGCCCGCGCACTCGAGCGTACGGAGTCGTTCTTTTGGTGGTTCTGCGACGACTACGTCGAGCTCGTGAAGACCCGCGGATATACCGAAGGACCCGATGCGGCTTCTGCTCGCACCGCACTGCGTCGCGCACTGAGTGCTTTGCAGCGGCTGCTCGCCCCACACATCCCATTTGCCACCGAGGAAGTGTGGTCATGGTGGCAAGACGGCTCGATTCACGCATCCTCTTGGCCGACGCGAAGTGGTCTCCTCGATGGGACGTCGACCGTCAGCGAGCACGACGTGCACCTCGACGCAGTATGTGCAGTGCTTGCCGTCATCCGCCGCACGAAGACCGAAGCCAAGGTCTCGCAACGAGCTGAGGTTGCACACGTTTCGGTCTCAGCTACGAAAGTACAAATCGACTGCATCGAAAGATCGATCGACGACCTTCGCAATGCAGGAGCAATCGCAAACATCGAATTTCGTGTTCATGACGATGCGGTCATTGCTGCAAGCGTTCGTCTCGCCGAATCTGCCTAAGCCTCGCCCACTACGCTGAGAAGTCGATGAGATCGTCTCGGCGGCCGTGGTCGCACTTTGCCATCCTCGCCTTCAACATCGGCATCGCCGGCCTGCTCGTCGTCGTTGGCGTTGGCATGTTGTGGACTGGTCAGCGTCTGAGCACACGCCAAGTCGTGAGCATCGGCCGAGACGAAAACGCGACGCCCATCGATGATGCGAACATCACTCCATCCGAGGAATGGAACCTCACCGAGGGTGACCTCCAGGCAAAGAACTTCCTCCTCACTGGGTCCGACAACGGCGGTTGCGTCGACCCCGACTCCCCGTACGCGGGTGCATTCGGCGATCGAACGAGTTTCGGCGAGCGCAGCGACACGATCATGATCATTCGTGTCAATCCACTCGACAACCAAGCGGCATTCCTTTCGTTCCCGCGCGACCTCTGGGTCAAGATCGCTGGGTCGACCCGATCCAACCGCATCAACACGGCCTTCGAACGAAAGAATCCGAATCGCCTGATCAACACGATCTACGAGAACTTCGGCATTCCCATCGACCACTACGTCAACATCGACTTCTGCGCCTTCAAGGAGATCGTCGATGCGGTAGGTGGGGTGAGTGTGCCCTTTGCCTACGAAACCCGCGACCAGAAGACCGGGCTCTACATCCCCCGAGCGATGTGCTTCCAGTTCTCTGGTGACCACGCACTTGCCTACGTGAGGTCACGATCCGGCTATTCGTATTTCGACCCCGCCAAAGGATCGTGGGTCAAAGACGGCACATCGGATCTCGGCCGCATCAGCAGGCAACAGGACTTCATTCGCCGTGCCATGCAGCGCGCACTCGACAAGGGCTCGAGTAGCCCTCGAGTCGCGAACGAACTGTTGAACACCGGGCTGCGCAACGTGATCACCGACGACCAACTTTCCGCTCTCTCGATGCTTCAGTTGGCACAGGCGATGCGCAACATCAACACCGCCAAGATTCCCTCGTACACGATCAGTAGTGCTGGTCAGATGATCGGTGAAGAGGCAGTACTCGTTCCCAAGATCCAGAACGACACCATGCGCCAGGTGCTTGCACTGTTCCAAGGCAAGGCGAGCTTCGGCACGTCGAGTGCCGGCGACGAAGGCGCTATGGCGCCCAATGCGATCGCAGTTCGCGCTTTCACTAGTCGCGTGTCCGCAGCACCATCGACGACCGTTCCCGCGGTTGCACCGGAACAGGACACGCTCGGCATCGTGCCCCCAGACGATCCGTCCTGCCGCTAGTTGAGAACCGCGAGCAACGCCTCAGGGATGTCTGACGGCCCGCCCACCGTTGCAAACCGCGCACCTACTCGTTGAGAAAACGCGCGTGCTTCGTCGCTGTCATCGGAGTGCGCGATGATGACGAGCTCATCAAGACTCTGAGCAGACTCCTCGGCCGCCTGCGCTGACGTCGAACGGCAATCCGAAAGCAAGATCGTGATCCTTCGTTGCGCCGTCGATCGTGCGAGTTGCGATGCCGACTCTCGAAGCGCATCTGCGAGGTTCGTCGTACCAAAACCACGAAGCGACAACACCGAGGTGACGAGCTGGTCAACGGGAACCTCGTTCGTCTGCGACTTGGCGACCCCGACGTCGCCGCCAAAGACCAAGATGCTGTAGTCGGTCGGCTTGCGATGGGCAACTGCTGCAGCGGCAAGTGCAGCCGTTGCAAGCGGGGCTCCACCCATCGAACCGCTCCTGTCGATCACAAGACTGATGGCGTGGGTGTTCTTCGTCCACACGCGATGACGAAGCTCGTCGATTTCGAATACGCCAGTGGCGCGATGACGAACGAGTGCATCGGCGCTGGCGTCAAGGTCGAGGTCACCAGAGGAATCACTCGATCGTTGGCTGACGACGCGTCCGACGCCTCGTCGTGTCGGACCTACACGTGAACTCACCTCGATGAAGATTCGTCCTGCCAGTCTTCGTGCCAACTCGCTCAAGGACGGATCAGTTGCAGCAACGAGGTCAGCGAGCATCGACAACGCCTCGTCTGGTTCACTCGCAAGTTTTTGTGCGAATGCATCTTCGTCGAGAACGCCGACCTCTGGCGAAACCTCCTCGAAGCCATCGTGACCCTCGAGTTCGCGTCGTGAGACGGTGCGCTTGGAGGCGCGCGCGGCCGGAGAGGATGTTGGTGGTCGCTCTAGCGACGACTGGGCGCCCCCATCGGGGCGCTCGCTTTTCCCGAACGGTCTCGTTCGTCAGCAGCAAAGTGACGATCCCACAGTTCTTCGATGATTGACTCCGCACTGCGCGTGACGCCCTCGCGCACTCGCACGCGACCACTCAACGACACAACAGCGGCATCTTTCCCACACGAATCACGACTCGCGACCGATCCGCGCATTGCAACCAATTGATCAGCGACCATCACCGTGTCGATTGCGCCGCGAACCGAGGAACCCACTCGAAGTTCGGGGTGGGTCCTCGTTGCCCTGGTCACTTCGACCACACCGCGAACCCACGCCGCATCGAAGTCCTTCACCGATCCACGCGTCGCGTGCTCGACGATTGCCACCTCGTCGTCGAGTGACTGGTACGTCATTGCAACGCGGCATACGCGGTCGGAAATCGCGCTCGAAATTCGCGCGGTTCCCACGGCGTCGAAGGGATTCATCGCCGCGACCAAGCGGAAGCCGTCGCCCGCGGTGACTTTCCCGTATCTCGGGATCGTGATCTCTCCCTCACTCATCACCGTGACGAGCACGTTGAGGGTCTCCTCGGGAATCCGGTTGATCTCCTCGACGTACAGCAGTGCACCCTCGCGCAACGCCTGGACGAGCGGACCGTCAACGAAAGAACCGGCGGTATAGCCGTCGTCGAGCACTCGCGCGGGGTCGAAGTTTCCGATCAGTCGACTCGGTGTGAGTTCGGCATTGCCTTCGACAAACACGAAGGACACGCCAAACGACTGGGCAACGGACCGCAAGAGCGTCGACTTACCGGTTCCGGGAGGGCCCTCGAGAACAACGTGGCGTCGTGCGCCGAGCGCGGCAACGACCAGTTCGACTTCTCGTGTACGACCGACGACACCTTGTGCCGCGGCCGATGCTCGTGAACCTGCGTCGCCCGAGCGCTCCTTAGGCATATTTGATGACGCCGCGAATGTTCTCACCTTCGCGCATCGCGCGGTAGCCCTCGTTCACCTCTTCGAGTGCATATTCCCGCGTCACGAGTCCGTTGAGGTCGAGCTGACCTTCACGGAACAAGCCGAGCAGCTTCGGAATGTCGGAGCGGGGATTTCCCGAACCGAACAACGAGCCAACCAGCTGCTTCTCCGACAGCGTGAGGTCGAGGAGGCTGATGTTGGCCGTCATCTCCATCAGAGGATGGATGTTCGTGACGACGACACGGCCGCCCTTCGACACTGCGGCCATCGCCTCGCCGATCATCGCACCATTGCCGACGCCCATCGTCATGATGACCTTGTTGGCCATCGTTCCCCATGTCAGCTGCTGCACCATCGGGATCGCTTCTGCGAGGGAAGCGGCGGTGTGCGTTGCACCGAACTCCATCGCCTTTTCGCGCTTGAACTCGATCGGGTCTACCGCAATGATTCGCTTCGCACCCGCAAGACGAGCACCCTGCACCGCGTTCGCACCGATGCCGCCAATGCCGACGACAACGACGGTGTCGCCAGGCTTGACCTCGGCGGCATACACGCTCGAGCCCCAACCGGTGACGACGCCGCAACCGAGCAGACACGCGCGATCGAGTGGGATGTCCTTTTCGATCTTGATGCAACTCGCTTCATTCACGACGGTGTGCTCAGCAAAGGTGCCGAGGAGGCACATGATGCCGAGGTCCTTGCCGTCCTTGTGGTGACGAGCGGTCTGATCGGAGATCTGCAGACCCGTAGCGAGGAACTGTCCCATGTCGCAGATGTTCTGATGACCAGTGCTACAGCTTGGGCAACGACCACACGAAGGAATGAAACCAAACACGACGTGGTCGCCGGGCTGCAACCACGTGACGCTCGAACCAACTTGCTGAACGACACCAGCACCCTCGTGCCC
>JACCDK010308535.1_pt1 | contig 24091 bp, 22 predicted proteins | sample 7445871 | NCBI WGS metagenome assembly JACCDK01 (sample SAMN15323436, study PRJNA562643) | freshwater metagenome | isolation source: river surface water | place: USA:Blue River Watershed | collected 2017-08-15 | reverse complement strand
ATAAATAATCTTATTTTTGTACTCTCTTAAATGCTAGGAGAGATGCCTGAGAGGCCGAAAGGACATGTTTGCTAAACATGCGTACTGGAAACGGTACCGAGGGTTCGAATCCCTCTCTCTCCGCAGTATTTTTCGGGGTGTAGCGTAGCCCGGTATCGCGCTTGGTTTGGGACCAAGAGGTCGTAGGTTCGAATCCTGCCACCCCGACACAGTCAATTTAGTTAAAAGTGCATGCACAATTAGCTAAATTGACTTTTTAATTTTGGTTCCGTAGCTCAGCTGGATAGAGCAACTGCCTTCTAAGCAGTAGGTCTTTGGTTCGAATCCAAACGGAATCACTTCTTTTTGTGTTATTTTCTGCCTTGTTAACTTCATGACCGCATCTAAATTAACACTTTCACGTCAGGCATTAGGATTAACACTTATTTGGATCGGGCCTCCTTTAATATTTTTCATAAGGGATTTGTTGGGTTTTGGTAATTCTACCATGTTTACTGCGGCGGCTTATCTTTTTGGTTGCTTATTACAGGTGGATTATAAGTCTATTTATGAAATCAATTCATTTAACAAGGGATTAGCTTTTTTAGGTTACGCTTTTTTAGCCTTGGCTTTTTTGTATTTTGTTCTATTTAATCAAGAGAAAGTAAGTTTTAAAGCCGATGTTATCAATTTTGGAATTATTGGTGTTTTGATCATTCTTTTGTTAAGAATGGATGATGAAGTTCAAAATCATTTACCGGTTTACATTCTTATTTTTACTTTGTTAGCCAACCTAGCTTTAATTTACTCGATTAGTACAAATCCTAATTACGTTCTAGGAACGCGGGCTACAGTTCAATTTAACTCACAAGGTTCAGCTGATTTCTCTGGTAACCCTCAAATTTATGGACGTAACGGTGTCATTGGAATGGTGATATCCTTGTTGTTTATGATTAAAAAACAACAAGGTCTTGTAGGTGGTACCTTAAAGTCTATCACTTTAACGAGTCATATTAATTTCATTATTAGTTTTGTCGTATTGGTATTAACTCAAACGAGGGGAAATTTAATTTCTATGGCTATTATTTTGTTCTTTTTTCTGTTTATTAAAAAGACAAGAAAAGGTGACAGTGAAAATTATTCGCACAAAAATCTGGTGTTGGCCTATTATTTTGTATTCATCAGTTCCATCATTTATCTGAATAATAAATATCAGATTTATGATAAAGTAACTATGTACTATGATCAAATAACCTATGTAGTTAACCGTGCAGTAAGTACTGGTGTTACCTTGGGTAAAGCAGGGGATAATGATCCCTCAGCGATGGGTCGTGTAAATAGTATCGAATTTGTTCAAAAAGAATTTTTATACAAACCCTATAACTTTATCATAGGGAATGGATTCAAATATCATTATTTAGATATACCCATTTTAGAAACCTGGCTTAATTTCGGCATTGTCGGTTTTCTTCTTTATGTTAGTTTCAACATAGCTATTTTGTACAGTACACTACAAGCTTTTCGGTCAACTTCAATTTTTCAAAACTTTATTGGTCTCTTATATTTAAACGTCTTTATTACCATTTTTACTTCAGGTAGGCCAGTGGATACTATTTATTGGATATTTTATCTTATTTTGATACGTTTTTTAAATGTCAGCGATCAAAAAAGAATATGAGATGAATAAAACGGTCAATTTTGAAAAGTATAGACATGTTATCTTTGATAGTCCTTCAAAGCGTCTTAAATATTTATTCTGGTTGTTGATATCGAATGTATTTTTTTTAACTAACATCCCGTATCCAAATCGATTCAAAGTACAAATATTAAGATTGTTTGGAGCTAAAATTGGAAAAAATACCGTTATTAAACCTTGGGTTAAAATTAAGTTCCCATGGGAATTAAGTTTAGGTAATCACGTATGGATAGGAGAGGGTGTTTGGATTGATAATCTATCTAAAGTGAAAATCGGTGATCATGTTTGTATATCACAAGGAGCCTTACTGATTACAGGTAACCATCGTTATGACCGTGAAGACTTTCCTTTGGAAACAAAATCAATTTTAGTCGAAGATGGCGTGTGGATTTGTGCAAAATCGGTGATTGTAGGAGGGATTCACTTAAAATCTCACGCAGTTGTTGGTTTAGGCTGCCATGTAACCACAGACCTAGAAGCCTATTCCATTTTGCAGCCTAATGGAGTAATTAAAATTAGAACAATCGAATAGTTATATGTTTAGCATTATTTCCATTTTTAATGATACCATTGTTCAAATCGTATTATCTGTAATTATCGCCTTATTCATTACTGTTACGGCAATCCCTGTGATTATCAATATTAGTAGGTTAAAAGATTTGATGGCCACGATTGAGCAGCGAAGTTCCCATGATGAATTAACACCAACTTTAGGAGGTATTGCCATTTTTGCCGCGACACTTATAACCTATTTTATTTGGGCTATTCCTGGGGAAAGTCATGAATTGCACCTGATTTTTTCTGCTCTAATTATTCTGTTTTTTCTTGGGATTAAAGATGATATTTTAATTCTAAGTCCAAAGAAGAAGATATTAATTCAAATAGCTGCTTCCGTATTAGTCATCACCATGTCTGATTTGCGTATTGTAAACCTATTCGGTATTTTAAGCTTTTATCATATAGCGTATACTTACAGCCTAATCTTAACCATTTTTAGTATCCTGACCTTAATTAATGCCCTTAATTTAATTGATGGAATAGATGGTTTGGCAGGTATGGTTGGACTTTTGGTTAGTAGTTTTTTTACAATCATCTTTTACCACCAACATGAATTTGCATATTCAGTATTGTCAGCAGCATTGACTGGTTCCTTGATTGGTTTTCTTAGGTATAATTGGTCGATTCGAAATAAAATCTTTATGGGAGACACCGGTTCATTGGTGGTCGGTTTTCTCATTTCCATGTTCGCGATAAAATACATAAACATCAATTCAAACTACAGTTTAAATCCAAATTTAGATAGTCATGCTCCTTTGTTTGTTGTGAGTCTACTTCTATTACCCCTTTTTGATACTCTGCGCATGTTTATCATTAGAATTTATGCGGGTAAGTCACCTTTCGTAGGCGATAGAAAACACTTTCATCATATATTAATTGATTTAGGGCTCTCGCATAAAGCAGCTACCGTGAGTATGATCATCGGTAATTTAGCTTTCATTGGCTTATATGTATTGGTTTTGGATCAATACTCTATCAATAAAATTTTAGGAATTCAATTTGTAGCTTTTTTGATGTACTGCCTGATTGCTAACCTAATGTCCAAACGCAATGATTCAAAAAATATTGCGCGTGATACCTTTCACAAAATAGACAAATTAAAGCGTATCAAAAAAATAGATTAATACTTATCCATCAACAACTTAAATTTTGCGTATTCCTCCTCGTAGTAAAATTTTATACGATTAGCACTGCTAACTGATTTAGAATTTTTTACGGAGTTTAAAATATGTGCTTCTATATCCTGTAATTCATCCACTTGGATAAATTTGTCAATCGCTCTATTTAAAACTAGGCTTGAGCCTACCTTTTCTAAACATATTATAGGAAGTCCACAGTGTATAGCATCCATCAACACCAAACCCATAGACTCTTCACGGGAGGTAAATACAAAGACATCCATCTTGTGAAGTTCGCTCAAGTAATCCTTTGTATCCGAAAAAGTTAGAATCCTCACATGCGCAAAACTGGATTGTTCGAGTTTAAGCTTTGCCCACTCTGAAAATGCAGATTTATCGAATTGCCCAAACCAGACCAATTCATATTTAGTGGGATCCAAGTATGAGGCCATTTCTAAAAAATAATCAAAACCCTTAAAATAACATACCGTACCCGCACATGCTATACGAATCTTATTACTCTTATTATTTTTAGGCTTTTCAGAAAAATTGATGATAGGATATCTTTGAACAGAATTAATTTGAATAAGTTCCTTTTTATAGATATCCGAATAGAGTTGTGTCACTCGCTCTGAACATGTCACTAATACATCCGTGCTATTTAATAAGTGATTGAAATCTAATCGGTTTAAAGAGTTAAGCCCCATTAAATACTCATGAATATGTAGAATTTTAACAGATGAATAGTACTGTAGATGGGATAGCAGGTAAGCATTACTAAGCGTGTTCAGATAGATAATCGAAGGTAATTCAGAGCCAAATAGTTTTTCTAACTTTTGACCAATAACATCGAATCTGGCAAATGCTTTTACCTTTTCCCAAAACGAATATTGGGGAGTGAAGTAATGAACTTTAATATTTTTGGGAAGTGAGCCAATTAATTGGCCTTGAGGATTCTTAGTGACAAGATGCAATGAATAGCGGTCGTCTAGGCTCAAGTCATTAATAAACCCACATAACAAAGTTTCAGAACCCGTTAAACCAAAGTCATTTACAAAAAAGTATACATGCTTTTTACTTTGCATTCTGCCACTAATTATCTAATTTAAAATCTAATAAATTTATCAAATGTACTAATTTTGTAGGTATTAAGTATAAGGCTCAAACTATGGATGATATTAAATCGCTTCGGAATGAAATTGATCAAATAGATGATGCAATTTTAGATTTACTAGTAAAGCGAATGGATGTAGTTGAAAAGATTGGAGGCTTAAAAAAATTAAATAGTACGGCCATTTATCATCCAGATAGAGAAAAAGAGATTATTGATCGCTTAGCAAATCAACCAACAGGGAAACTGGGTAAGTCCGCTATTGAGGCAATTTATTTAGAAATATTCGGCGTATCCCGAAATTTAGAATTACCCGAAATTATCAGCTATTTAGGACCGGAAGGGAGTTTTACGCATCAAGCTGCCGAATCAAGATTTGGCGCAGTGGCTGATTATATTTCTTTGCCATCAATTAAGTCAATTTTTGATTCTGTAGATACGGGTAGAGCCAAGTATGGTATTGTTCCTATAGAGAATAATCAAGAGGGAATGGTTAAGGAAACGTTAGATTTATTAAATGAGCGTTCCATCTTTATTATATCAGAAATCATTATTCCGGTTAATTTTTGTCTTGCAACACAAGAGCACGATGTTAATTCCATTACTCGTATTTACTCAAAAGACATTGCATTTAATCAATGTCAAGGCTTTACGCAGGATTACTTTACAAATAAGCCAACCGATTTTTTTGTACAAGTAGATTCTACTTCGAGGGCTGCCAAACTAGCATCAGAAAATGCAGGAACAGCTGCCCTTTGTTCCCACATAGCTGCTAAAATCTTTAACGTACCTATTTTATTTGATAACATTCAAGATAATGATAGTAACCAAACTCGATTTATCATTATTTCCAAATTTGAAAATTTGAAGAAGACTGATCGTGATAAAACTTCTTTAGCTGTCAAATTAAAGAACGACGACAAGCCGGGTACTTTACTTAAATTGTTAAAAGATTTCGAATCAAGAAATATTAATTTATTAAAGATTGAGTCCCGACCTCAAAAAGATACCAATGAATTTAAATTTTGGTTTTTTATAGATATTGAAGGAAATAAGCTTGATGAACATATCCAAGAACTAATTCAACACAAATCGGATGAATTAAAATTCCTCGGTAGTTACATGAATCTATGTTAATTGTTGAATAGCATTATTTTTATCCATTTGTAATTGTTCAATGAGTGCCTTTAATGAATCGAATTTCATCTCATCTCTCATTCTTGAAATAAATTCAATTTGAAGTGGGTGCCCGTAGATTTCCTGATCAAAATCAAAAAGATTCGTTTCTATCCGCAACTCCTCTTTATCTGTGACAGTGGGCCGAATACCAATATTAGTCATTCCATATACAAATTGACTATCTAATGAGCAGCGCGTTAAATACACGCCTCGTTTTGGTAAAATTTTATTTGTCGGCACTTTCATATTAGCTGTTGGGAATCCAATTTTTCTACCTAATTGATCTCCTTGGATGATAATACCTTTTAATGTATAAGGATAGTTCAATAATCTTTTAGCTTTATCTACATCACCATTGACTAGGCATTGTTTGATAATCGAACTGCTGATTATTTCATGATTGATGATAGTTTCTGGAACACGGTAAGAAAGAATATGGGGAAAATTTAAATCGATAAAATCTTTAGAACCTTCTCTATTTTGGCCAAAATGATTATCATATCCAAAAACAATATGTTTGGCATTAAGTTTTTTTAGAATGATCGTATTAACGAATTCTTGTGCTGACAAGCCAGCCAAGAATTCATCAAATGGGACGACAATGAGAATATCAATTCCTAACGCTTGAATCAAGTTCTTTTTCTCTTCCCACGTAGTCAATTGCTCATCTTTTAGTGAAGAATCAAAAAAACGTGCAGGATGGTTGGAAAAAGTGAGAACTATTGAAGGAATGTTATTCTTTCTGCTGATTTCAAGAACTTTATTCAATACCGCTAAATGACCTAAATGGACACCATCAAACATACCAATGGTCACTACAGAAGGTACATTACTAAAGCTTATGTCATTAAGATTACGGTAAAATCTCATATTGATCTTTATTGAATTTATCCAAGCTCTGTGCCTCTTCTAACGTATAATCACCAATTTTTGTTCGAACTAATTTTTTCAAATAAGCACCCGATTGCAATAGCTGACCTAAGTCCCTAACAATACTCCGTATATAAGTTCCTTTCGAACATTCAATAGTAAAGCCAATTTCAGGGAATTGATCTGTATTAATTATAAATTGATAAATATAAGCGTCACGAATCTTGATATTTAACTCTTGTTCTGTCATTCCGTTTCTTGCGTGTTTATACAAACGCTGACCATCTAATTTAATGGCTGAATAAATAGGAGGGAGCTGCTTTATTTCTCCCCGAAAATTGGATTCAATTACTTCTTGAATTAACTCGGCTGAAATATGATCTATGGGATATTCCTGATCAAATTCAGTTTCCAAGTCAATGGACGGTGTTGTTTTTCCTAAAACAAAAGTGCCCGTGTAAGTCTTAGGCAGGCTTTGGAAGAATTCAATCTTCTTAGTTTGTTTACCTACACAAATAATCAACAAACCTGTGGCTAATGGATCAAGCGTGCCAGCATGGCCCACCTTCTTAAAACGGCCAAGATTTTTCAATTTCCTAACCACATCAAAGGAAGTCCATGTCAAGGGTTTATCGATAAGATAAAACTGATTCTCTGGTTTATTCTCTTCTATTTCAACCATAAATGTAGACCAAGAACTAAACCTATGAGTATTCGATAATATCCAAAATACTTAAATCCATATCGAGTGACAATAGATACCATAAATCGAATAGAAATCAGTGCGACTAGAAAACTAACTAGAAATGAAATAATCAGTATTGGTAAATGTGCAGCATCTAGAAAGACCGATATTTCGTCCCGATAATCTAATATCTTTTTTGCGCTAGCTCCTAAGATGGTAGGAATTCCTAATAGAAAGGAATATTCCACGGCAGCTTGATGACTAAGGCCTGTTAACCGTCCACCCACAATACTTGCACCTGAGCGTGAAACACCGGGAATCATCGCTATACACTGATAAAATCCTATTTTAATAGATTGGATCCTTGACAAATGATTTAAATCACTGGTTTTAACTTCCTGATTACCTAACCAATCATCAATTCGAATTAAAATAATGCCACCCAAAAACCAAGAAACTGCAATAAAATAATATCCCTGAAACAAGGATTCAAGAAAATCATCTAATAATACTCCTAAGAAAACGGCGGGAATAAAAGATAAACTAACTAATTGATAAATATGTAGATTGCTCGTTAGGCGTTTAAAATATAAAACGGGTACCGCTGAGATGGCCCCCAATTGAATAAACACGGTTAAAAAATTAAGAAAATTATTGGTCTGTAAATCTAAAAGGTACTCGGTTACAATTAAGTGAGCAGTTGAGGAGACGGGCAAAAATTCAGTTAACCCCTCAATTAGACCCAGAATTAAAGCATGAAAATAACTTATCATTATTTTCTTGGTCTAAACAGCGAGAAGATGGGTAAAATAACTCCCAAAAGAACCAGAATAGGACCTAATGTTAATCCTAAAAACCCAAATCCAAATGGTTCCTGATCGAGCGTCATGATGATAAAACCGATCAACATAACAACAAATCCAGTGATTAAAATTTTGATACGACTACTGTCTAGTGGGAAAGTTGATTTTGAGGAATTTTTATTCATGATTAATAAAGATTAGAAGCTGAAATTTTCAAGTACTTATTTAATGTTAATTGAGTACTAAATAAGCTAAATAGGACAGAAATAATCATGGTCCCAGAAATAATGATAACTTGGTTAAATGAATTGAACAAGAAAGAGGAAAGTTCGGGCAACTGACTAACCAGATAAAAATAAAATAGATTTGTCAATACATAACCTAATAAGGCACCCATCAGACCTAATATAACAGATTTTAACAGATAAGGTCTTTTGATAAAACCATTCGTAGAGCCTAACAACTGCATTGATTTGATCAAACTTCGATTCGCATGAATATGCAATTTTGTGTAGTTACTAATTTGCAAATAGATAAGTAAGGCAATCAAACCAATAAATATGAAAGAGGCAGATGAAATAACTTTAATTTTTGGAATAATTAATTCCACATAATTCAAAGGATAGGTAACTTCATAAATGGCAAGCGATGTTCGCAATTCTGCAGCTACTTTTTCGAAATGAACTTTTGAACGAAAGTCGGGAAGGAATTCTAGAATCAAATGATTTTTAAAGGGGTTGACATCGCCCAGTAAATCTTGGTAGTTTTCGTGGGATGACTTTAAAAAGTCCTTGGCAATGGTTTGCTTATCAACGAATAAGATGGAATTCTTGTCGATTTCTTTTTTGGCTTTAATTAATTGAACCATTGAATCAACCTGTGAAGAGGTTAAGCTGTCTTCTAAATATACATACATCTTCATTTGAGTTTGTAATTCCTCCCCCCAACGATAGGCTCCACTCAGAAGTTGAAATAACAACGAAATAACAACTGATAGACAGGCAATTGAAATTACAATGATTTGATTAGTCGTATGAGCCTTACCTTTCGAATAACGCATATTATTTAGTTAATTGATTTAATTGATCTCTTAGTTTTGCCGCTTCTTCATAATTCTCCTCGGCCAAGGCCTTCGCTAATGATTCTTCTAAAGAATTTTTTACTTCTTCCATTGAAGTACCTGGAATTCCAATCTCATCTTCCACCTCTAACTCATGTTCGGCAAAATTATCTAATGGAATGGCTATTTCATTTAACAATGTTTCTTTTATAAAAATTGAAATTTTCAATCTTAGTGCGATGGCAATGGAGTCAGAGGGACGTGCATCGATTCGAAAAGATTGTCCATTATTAGATCCGACAATATTCGCATAAAAAACGCCATCTTGAAAGGAAGAAATTTCGATGTGTGAGATTTCCAGATTAGCCGTATTTATCATGTTAACGATCAAATCATGTGTCAATGGTCGCGCCGGAATAATTTCTTCGATGTACATTGAAATAGCTTGGGCTTCGTTTAATCCAATAACCATAGGAAAACCCAAGTGATTTGTTGCTTCAGCCTGTAAAAATAAAATATAGGATGAAGCACCTGCGGCACTTGGGCTTAATGAAACGACTCTTAATTGAATTAACTCTCCCAACATTTACAAATAATAAACAAAGATAAGGAAAGTAAAGCCTTTAAGTCGGTAATTTATAGATTTTTTACAAGTTCTGGCAACACATCAAATACATCGCCAACAATACCATAATCGGCATATTTGAAAAATGGAGCTTCTGGGTCATTATTAATGACGACAATGGTTTTAGAACCATTAACACCGGCTAAATGCTGGATAGCACCTGAAATTCCACAAGCGATGTATAATTTTGGTGCTATTTTTATTCCAGTTTGACCAACATGCTCACTATGGGGACGCCAATCAATATCTGAAACTGGTTTTGAGCAGGCAGTTGCGGCACCTATTTTTGTTGCCAAATCTTCAATAATCGTCCAATTCTTAGGATCTTTTAAACCTCGACCAGCTCCAACAACATAACTGGCATCAGCTAAATTTAAACCAACAGAAGCTTTGTGTAAACTAGACAATTGATAGGATGAAGTAACATCTAATGAAAAAGTAACGGAACTGATACTTTCGAACGCTTGGTCAGAAGTACCAAATTCAAACGCATTATTAAAACTTAAGAGACAGGCATAGTTCATAGTAACAGTTGACATCGCTTTCCCACTAAAAATACTTTGTTTCAATTCAATGGATGATTCAGATAAACCTAAGGATAGAACCTGACCAACAAGTGGTAATTTCATCTGAGCACTTATCGCAGGAAAAATTTGATCTGTAATTAGATTCTTATATCCCAAAACACAATTAATCTGATCACTAATCAACTTTGCAACGAGCGATTGAAGCTGTGAAGTTGAAAAAATAAATGATTCCGATAATCCCGCCACTGCCACTAATTGGGCACCCGGAAGAGAAGGTATTTCGAGATCATTGACAGAATCTAACGAATAAATATGAATACCCTTAATCTCGGGATTTATACGTTGCATGGCCTGAACCAATAATAGTAACTGTGAGGATCTAGTACTCAACTGACCATTTTTTACGTCAACAAAGGCTGCTATATTAATCATGATTTTGTTTCTTTTTTGATAATATCGATAAGTTCATTTAAATTCTCTCGCTTAAACAAAATGCCTTTACGCTTTTGCTCATTTACCTCATTCCGAACATATTCAAAACTAGGTCCAACGCTAGACGAAACAACCTTAATTTCTTTGGTTCGAGCAGCCATAATTCCTCTCATCGAAGGTATTTTCCATTCTGCAATGGGTTCTTGACATCCTAGAACGAGTGGGAGTGAGGCCGTGATACTCGCATGGCCATTCACCGTTTCTACTTTCAAATGCACAGCCGAATCAGACAAATCCAGTCCCATCACCGGATTGAAAAGTTGCCACCCTAATAAGCTCGCTGTAAATTGATGAACTTGACCTGAATTATAATCGATGGATTCCTTACCCATTAAAATTAAATCAATCGCTTCATTCTTTACGAATTGGGCAATTTCTTGGGCAACTTGAAAAGCATCATTAGCGTGAGCATCTATTCGTATAGCTGAATCAGCACCAAGCGCGAGACATTTACGAATAATTGTTTCGGAACTTTCAGGGCCCACGTGTAGAATTATAACTTCAACACTTTCGGGCGAAGCCTCCTTGAGTTCAATGGCTCGTGATAAGGCGTAATCCTCGTATGGACCTGCAATAAAGGTTAAGCCCTCCAAATTGACAAAGTTATTGGAACTTAAACTTATCTTTGATGTTGTGTCTGGAACAACAGAAATACAGACTAATATTTTCATAAGGCATTTATTTGTTATGCAAGCATACTAAATTTCTTTATTATGACAATGAATAGGAAGGAAATAATTTTACAAGAAATCGAAAAAAATCCACAGGAACCCCTTAATTACTATCTATTAGCATTAGAGGAACGTCGTAATAAAGAATGGGAAGCCTGCATCAATCTTTTGAAAAATCTAATTGAACAATTTCCTACATATCATCCGAGTTATTATGTACTAGCAGAAATATACTATCAGTTAGATCGGATAGAAGAGGGGACAAATATCGCAGAAAGAGGTATACAACAAGCAAAAGACCTTCAATTAGGGAAGGTCTTGCATGAACTTGAACAACTGATGCTCTTAAATGATTAAGACAAAAGAACTTCTTCGAGGTCTTTTTCAATCACTAAATTCTCGATAATAAATTTTTGTCGTTCGGGGGTGTTTTTACCCATGTAATATGTTAACAATTGAGGAATAGTGAAATCCTTTTCTAAAATTACAGGTTCCAATTTGATATTTTCACCTATAAATTCACCAAATTCCTCAGGAGAAATTTCACCTAGACCCTTAAAGCGAGTAATTTCTGGCTTAGGGCCTAATTTTTCAATGGCATGACGGCGTTCCTCGTCCGAGTAACAATATATAGTCTCTTTTTTATTTCGAACCCTGAAGAGCGGAGTCTCTAGTATATACAAGTGCCCATTCCGAACGACGTCAGGAAAAAATTGTAGGAAAAAAGTGAGAATTAAGAGACGAATGTGCATACCATCGACATCGGCGTCAGTCGCTATAACTATTTTATTGTAGCGAAGATTATCTAAACTGTCCTCAATATCCAATGCATGTTGAAGTAAATTAAACTCCTCATTTTCGTAAACAATTTTCTTCGTGAGTCCAAAACTGTTCAAAGGCTTACCTCGTAAACTAAATACAGCTTGGGTTTGTACATCGCGTGATTTCGTTATACTTCCACTAGCAGAATCCCCCTCCGTAATAAATAAAATTGTTTCCTGCCTTGCTTCCGACTTTTCATCTGTTAGGTGAATCCGACAATCTCGCAATTTTTTATTGTGTAGGTTTGCTTTTTTAGCGCGTTCATTAGCCAGCTTTTTAATTCCAGCGATATCCTTCCTTTCGCGCTCAGATTGTAGGATACGTTTCAATAGCGCATCAGCAACCGAAGGATTTTGATGTAAATAATTATCCAATTCGGTTTTTACAAAATCACCAACAAAAGTACGTATCGAAGGGGAGGAGGAGTCTGGAGAAATATTGGTAGATCCTAACTTCGTTTTAGTCTGTGATTCAAAAACAGGTTCCTGAACACGAATAGCAATCGCGCCTACAATACTTGCACGTACATCCGACGGATCAAAATCTTTCTTGAAAAATTCGCGCACAGTTCTGACAATGGCCTCTCGAAATGCTGCGAGATGTGTACCACCCTGCGTGGTGTTTTGTCCATTGACAAACGAATAATATTCTTCACCGTATTGATTATTATGGGTAATAGCTAATTCGATATCGCTTCCTTTCAAATGAATGATTGGATATCGATTCTCATCTGCATTTGTCTTTTTAGACAACAAGTCTAAAAGGCCATTTTGCGAGAAATATTTTTCGCCATTAAAATTAATTGTCAAACCAGCATTCAAAAAAGCATAGTTCCAAAAAAGACTATCTAAAAATTGAGGAATAAAATGATAATTTTTGAAAACGGTATTGTCAGGTTCAAAGCAAATAAAGGTCCCACTCTTGCTAGTCGAAACTTCATTCCCTTTAGACTCATTTATCAACACACCCTTGCTAAATTCGGCCCATTTGGTTTGGCCATCCCGGTAGGATTGAACTTTGAAATAATTCGATAAAGCATTCGTAGCTTTGGTTCCAACCCCATTTAAACCCACGGATTTTTGAAACGCCCCAGAATCATATTTTCCACCGGTATTGATTTTTGAAACACAATCAATGACTTTTCCCAAAGGAATACCACGCCCATAATCACGAACCTCAACTTTTTGATCTGAAATTTTAACATCTATTTGTTTACCATTTCCCATCATGTGTTCATCAATGGAATTATCCATGATTTCTTTAACCAACACATAAATGCCATCGTCCACGGAGGAGCCATCGCCTAATTTACCAATATACATACCGGGTCTTAAGCGGATATGCTCTTTCCAGTCTAAGGACCGAATGCTATCATCATTATAAATTACCGGGTTGTTACTGTCCATGAAATATCAAAAATTAATTATAACTCCAAATATAGCAGATTTTGGAGAAATATTTTATGCTTATTGATGAATGAAAAATTGTTTTTTTTAAGTTACTTTGCACTCTTATTTGCAAATTACGTTCATGGGAAAACTAAATATGAAAAAAGCATTCTTTGCGTTGATAATTATCATACAATCCTCCAATTTATTTGGGCAATTAATTCCATCAATTAATTCGCTAAATATGAATACAGGTACTTCAACGCCGAGTATTAATCAGCCCAAATCAGCTGTTAAGTCTACCAAGCGAGATATCATGTATGGACCGGGTGAAAAAAGTAATGTGGATAGTATCCGAAATAATCGCTTATCAAATTCACAAAGCTATTCATTGGATAGCCAACAAGATACCGCCAAGATTAATCTTAGAAAAAAGATTTTCGGCTATTCTATTTTCAATAACCGCGGAGGTGTATTCGAGCCTAATTTAAAAATTGCCACTCCTCAAAACTACATAGTAGGACCAGATGATGAAATCATTGTGGATATCAATGGTTACTCAGAAGAGCATTATAATTTAACCGTGAGTCCTGATGGATTTGTGAAAATCAATAAGGTAGGTAATGTTTATGTCGCCGGATTATCCATTGAAGAAGTAAAAAACAAGTTAATTAAGAAACTATCAAGCATTTACGTAGGCTTAAAAAAAGCAGGAACTACATCGAGTTCTACAAATCTTTATGCTAGTATTTCATTGGGGAATATTCGAACCGTAAGCGTAACCGTTCAAGGGGAAGTTTCATTCCCTGGTACATATTCCGTTCCGTCACTAGCCAGAGTCTTTAATGTCTTGTATTTAGCCGGTGGGCCGAATGAAAATGGAACATTTCGTGAAGTTCAATTGATTAGACGCAATAAGGTTATTAGCACCATTGACCTTTATGATTACTTAACTCAAGGATATTCGAAGAATGATTTTCTCGTACATGATCAGGATATCATTAAAGTTGGGGTTTATAAATCAAGGTTAGAATTAAAGGGGAAAGTAAAAAAAGCGGGCATTTTTGAAATATTACCCACTGAGAAACTTGATTTCATTATCAACAATTTTGCCGGAGGATTTACGGAAGATGCCTACAAAGAAAAAGTAAAAATTGTTCGATTTACTTCTAAAGAGCGGAAATTAATCGACCTTAATGCAGACGTCTTAAGTTCATTTTCTCCACAATCAGGGGATATTATTCAGGTAGACCCAATCAATTTGGAACGTTTCGAAAATCGATTGGAAGTAAAGGGGGAAGTATTTAGACCCGGGATTTTTTCCTTAGAAACAAATCCAACTCTAAAAAAATTAATCGAAAGTGCAGGTGGACTTAAAGAAAATGCATTTGTATCTCGAGTGAATATTGAACGCTTGGGACCCGATTTAAACCCGATGAATATCTCAGTGAATATGTTGGAGTTAATGAATAATCCACAAAGAGACATTTCACTACAGCGGGAAGATAAAGTTTATGTTTACTCAAAACTTGAATTAAGAGAAGCTTATACGGTGACTTTGCATGGCGAAATCAATGGTTATAAATCTAACCCACAAAGCCTGAATACTTCATTGTCGAATAAATCATTAGAAATTGAGTCCGGCCAATCAAAAACAAGTGAAGTTGAAACGGAAAATGAAAATGATCAAAGTGAGAAAGTTTTTAAAAATATACGAAATACGAATGGCGATATTAAAGCAGGGAATTCGGAAAGCGAGATATCAGAAGATTTAAAAACTAGCAATAGTTCAAATACTTTGTTAAATCGTCAAATTAAATTAACGCTCCCTTTTATCGAAAAAATGACCGTTGAAGATTTAATCATTAAAGGAGGAGGTCTACGAGAATCGGCCGCGACAGGTTCCGTAGAGGTAGTTAGAAGAAAGAAAAATACATCGGTAAATCAAGAATCTATTACCGCACAAATTGCGGAGATAATTAAGTTTCCAATCAGCAAGAACTTAGAGCTAGATCAAAACTCATCCAAATTTGTTTTGGAACCATTTGATGAAGTTTTTGTCAGATCTTCACCTAATTATGAGTTACAACAATTTGTTACCATCAAAGGACAAGTATTTTATCCCGGAATCTATGGATTAGAAAAGAAAGATGAACGAATTAGTGATATCATTCAGCGTGCCGGAGGATTAAATCGTCAGGCTTATCCACAGGGAGCCAAATTGCTTCGACAAAGTTTAATATCTGAATCCGAAAAGAAACGTAAAGCGGAGCAATTATCAGAAATTCAGGATAATTTTTCGAATGTGAATATTAATAAGGAGAAAGAAAAAGTCTCCACGACCAAACTTGAAACGATAGGTATTGATTTAAATGATGCATTGAGTAACCCAGGTGGCGACAATGATTTATTTCTGAACGAGGGAGATATTTTAGAAATTCCGAAAGAACCTCAAACAGTCAAAGTGACTGGTGAAGTTTTATATCCAAATTCTGTCAAATACACATCTTCTTACAATGTTAGAGATTATATCTCTCAAGCAGGTGGATTTACGTCCACTTCAGCACGCAAAAGAATTTATGTTTTGTATTCAAACGGTTCCGTTAAAAGGGCCAAAAATTTATTGTTTATTCGTTTTTATCCAAGAATCGAAAAAGGATCTGAAATTATTATTCCTCAGAAAGTGAAGTTGGCGAGCACGAGCCAACAGATTGTATCCATCGTAGGGGTACTAACAGGTACTGTAACGAGCCTAGTGGGTATTATTACGTTAATTAAAGCAACCGCACAATAAGAATATGAATACTACTTCAAAGGAAGAAAATAGCCTTAAATCAATATTTGTCAGCCTATTAATCGTTGTTCCTTTTCTAAAAAGAGAATGGAAAAAGATTTTTCTAGGTTCGCTGATTGGTTTAGTGATCGGAATTGCCATTGAATTAAAAAGAAGCAAGGAACAAACATTACAATCAAAGATTGTCTTTGTACTTGAAAATGATAATTCAGGTGGTGGGGGACTCTCAGAAATAGCTTCAACCCTTGGAATTGGCGGGGGAGCTGTATCAGGTGGATCTCTATTTAGTGGAGAGAATTTCCAAGAATTATTAAAAACAAAGATCATATATCGTAAAGCCTTACTAACCAAAGTTAAATTTGGAAATCAGGAGGATTATTTTGGAAATTTCTTTCTTCGCAAGGGTAAATTAGAGGAGAATGAGTGGAGTCACCTTCCCCCTCAGTTTTTTACTTATGTATTTAAAAATCCGGATGTTACAAACCTATCACCTGAGGACAAAAATTTGCTTAACACCATTTATGAGTATCTAAAAGACAATACACTAGTTACCCAAAAAAATGCAAAATCAAGTTTTCAGACTTTAACCGTTGAGACGCACAATGACACATTATCCTATTTATGGTCAAAGTTGTTTTTGAAAACGGTTACGGACTATTACATTGAAACCAAAACCAAAAAATCCAAAGAATTATTAAAGGTCATGGAAAACCGGACGGATTCCCTTCGTTCGGCATTGTATTATACACAGGGGAAATTAGCAAATTACAACGATCAGAATCAACAGATTATCTTCCAACGCGCTAAAATTATCTCAGAACGACTTCAGATGACAAACAATCAACTACAAGGCCTGTATTTTGAAGCTGCAAGGAATTTGGATAATTTAAGATTTTCACTTGTTAAAGAAGCACCTTTGCTAACCATTATCGAAGACACCGAATTACCAATATTAGCTAGCGAATACCGCTATGGAACTGTTACTTCACTGAGTGTCATCATTGCATTCGCTATTTCTTGTTTTTCAGTTTATTTGTATAACCTATACAAAGAACATTATGGTCATACCAATAAAGTAACCAATGATAAATAGCTTAAAAGAGGTCATTGCAGATAAAGATCTTCTGTTTATATTGGCCAAAAGAGATATTACAGTTCGTTACAAACAAACAACGCTGGGCATTTTATGGGCCATCATTAGACCAGTGGCTACCATGTTTGTTTTCATTTTTGCATTTAATCAAGTACCCGAATTAAGTTCAAATTCCCAATATCCGGTTCAACTTGTGTTGTTTTCAGGAATACTAATTTGGAACTATTTTGCGAATACATTTCAATCGGTCAGTAATTCGATATTAGTAAATAGTAACTTAATATCGAAGGTCTATTTTCCACGATTGATTATTGCCTTTTCATCGATATCAGTAGCCATTTTAGATTTATTCATTGGCTTGATTGTTTACTTATTGATGGCTTTTTATTTTCAATCATCTCTGCATTTGACCATCTTGTTATTACCTATAATAATTTTGTTCGTTACTTTATTTTCGGTAGGACTTGGTTTAATCATGGGATCCTTTTCGGTAAAATACCGGGATATCCTACAAATAATACCCATTATCGTACAATATGGTTTTTTTGTTTCACCCGTTGTATTTACGGCTCAATCTCTCCTGGATAAAAATTGGTTTAACGTTTATCTAATCCTTAATCCCATCGTCGGATTGATTGAGATGGCAAGAAATGTCTTATTGAATAACTATTTATCAATTTCAAATAATCAGATGCTAATCACTCTGCTTATGACGGTATTTATATTCATTTTGGGGGTGTTTATTTTTACCAAAAGAGAAAATTCTTTTGTTGACGATTTATAATTTATGAAAATAGTAGATGTTAGCTCCGTTGGGAAGATATACAAATTATCTAATCAAGATAAACCATCTTTACGAAATGGCTTAAAAAGTCTTTTACATAAGTCTGAATCGAAAAGCTATGAAGCTTTAGCTGATATTTCTTTTAGTATAAACAAAGGCGACAAACTGGGTATCATTGGTAATAATGGGGCAGGTAAATCCACATTATTGAAAATTTTAAGTAGAATTACGCAACCGACAAGTGGTAAAATTGAAGTCAACGGAAAAGTAGCTAGCTTACTGGAAGTAGGAACGGGTTTTCATCCAGAATTAACAGGTAGAGAAAACATCTTCCTCAATGGAGCTATTTTAGGTATGCAAAAAAATGAGATAAGAGAACAGTTCGATGAAATAGTGGATTTTGCCGGCCCACAAATTGCTAAATTTTTAGATACTCCTGTAAAAAGATATTCCTCAGGAATGTATGTTCGATTAGGTTTTGCTATTTCGGCACATTTAAATCCTGAAATTCTTATCGTAGATGAAGTTTTGGCCGTCGGGGATGCCGATTTTCAAAAGAAATCATTAGGGAAGATGAAGGAGGTGGCTTCACAAGAAAAAACAATTTTATTTGTTAGTCACAATTTAACGGCGGTTCAAAATTTATGCAATAAAAGTTTGCATTTAGAAAAAGGACGAATCAAGCAATTTGGTGAAACAGGTCAAATTCTAAATCGATACATGGCTGAAAATCAGACAAGAAAATTAATCCATGAATATTTAGATGTAGATTCTGCCATTGGGAATGATCAAATAAGATTAAAGTACGCAGAAATCCAACCTCAATTAGAAGATGGAATTGATTATTGGACTACAAATAATTCATTTGATCTAAGATTTGATTTTTGGTCCCTTCTACATCAAGCGAACCTAAATGTGAGTATCCATGTATATGCAATCACAGGGGAGTGTATTTTTAATATTGGTAGTCCTATACAATCATTTGGTAAAGGAATAATCACTACCAAAGTGACTATTCCTGGTAATTTTCTTAACGACGGGAATTATTATATTTCTATTATGGTTGTTCAAGATGGGACCAAAGTTCTATATAATTTTGAAGAACTTTTTGAATTTGAAATAGCAGATTATAGAGAAAATACAGCTTGGTATGGGAAATGGCCTGGCTATGTTCGTCCAAGTTTTCCGATTTCAATTGACCAACTAACAATTGATACTATATGATTCACGTCACTAAATCATTTCTACCTGATATTAAAGACTACATCGCTCAATTGGATCAAATTTGGGAAGGAGGTCAGTTGACAAATGATGGGCCCTTGGTCACAGAATTAGAAAAAAAAATTGCAGAATATCTAGACGTTGAGCACTTTCTCTATGTTAGTAATGGTACCATCGCTTTACAGTTGGCCATTAAAGCATTAAATCTATCTGGGGATGTCATTACGACTCCATTTTCTTATTGTGCCACGACTCATGCCCTAATTTGGGAGCATTGTCATCCTATTTTTGCAGATATATCCGTTGAAAGTTTAACATGTGAAGCCGATGATATTCGAAAGGTAATTACTGCCAAAACGAAAGGAATTCTAACGACTCATGTTTATGGGAATTCTGGTAATTTAAACGATCAAGAAAAATTAGCAGAAGAATTCGATATTCCATTGATATACGATGGAGCACATGCGTTTGGAGTTAAGCATAAAGGAAAATCCATCTTTAACTATGGCACTGTTTCCACCTGCAGTTTTCATGCCACTAAAATTTTCCACACGATAGAAGGTGGGGCAATCATGACAAAAGACTCTAGTCTTGCGAATAAATTGCGGGGATTACGGAGTTTTGGCCATCGAGGGGATGATTATTTTGATGTAGGAATCAATGGTAAAAATTCTGAATTTCATGCAGCCATGGGTCTCGTTAATTTGAGGCATTTCTCACATATTCAGTCACATCGAAAGATGGCGTCTGAACTTTATGAAAGTCTTCTTTCCAAGCAGCTTACGCTAATGCAGTGGAACAGCGAAAATTTAAGAAATTACAGCTATTTTCCGGTCATCTTAGCTAGTGAAGAAAGTTTGATAAAGATCACAAAGCGATTGAATGAAAATCAAATTTTTCCTCGGAGGTATTTTTATCCGGCGTTAAATGAACTACCTTATTTAGAGTATCAGGCCTGTCCTGTAGCGGAAGATATTGCTAAGCGAATTATCTGCCTGCCACTTTCGGCTGAAATAAGCCAAAATGAAATTGAGAAAATTACTAGTATCATAAATAATGCTCTTTAGTTTTAAGCTATGCTACTAATTGTCTTTATATCTTTTATACTATTCAATTATCGAATAGCGTCAAAAATTTCCAATCATCACTTTGATGAAATATTACTTACTGGATTCATAATCCAGGCAACTAGTATAATTCTGAGTGGCTATATCCTATCATTTTGTTCGATTTGGGATAGCCAACTCGCGTGGTCGCTAATTCCTTTTTTTGTTTCTTACAGTTTGTATATGTTGTTTAGCCAATATATTCATCTTCCAAAAATTGAATCAAAATCCACATTTAAACATTTTGGTGCTAGTATTCAAGGGATACATGAATTATACAAGCAACAGAAAAAAACTGAAAAATTATTATTCGCCACTATCTTTTTGGGAATTATTGGAATAACGATACTTCAATTTTTTTTGATGATCAAAATTCCCCCGAATGAGTGGGATAGCATGACAGGTCATTTAAACAGAATCCTTTATTTTTTACAAAACCATTCAACCTCTCATTTTATAGGTACTAATTGGAATGTTGATACCTATCCAAAAAGCTTTTCATCCATTCAATTGTATCCCTTTATTATGAATGGATATAATGAGCAATATTTTAAGCTACCCAACTGGTCAGCGTATTGGATACTATTCATCGGACTTTATGCCATCTTGAAACAATTAAATGTTGCATTTAAAGTAAGATTACTGAGTGGATGTTTGTTTTTGTTTACTCCCATCGTTTTAATTCAGTCGACTTCCACTGATACAGATATAGTCTTAGCTAGTTATTTAGTTGTAGCCGTTTATTTCCTATTTAGATACATTAATACAAAAGAAAAGTATTATATCTATTTGTTTACCTTGACGTTTTCAATCGCATTTAGTCATAAAATAACTTGGGTGTATTCCTGGCCAAGTTTATTGGTTTTATTTATTTATGCTCGAAAAAGAACGCAATCTGTTTTCGTAGGCCAACAGCTCAAGCATTTAGTTATAAGCTCTATTTTTATCATCCTGATATCATTACCCACGGGTTATATCGCGAATATTAAACATTATCAACATCCAATCGGACCTGAAACAGCACTAAAACACCAATCGATTGAACGTGCCGGAGACTTCGTTTCTTTATTGGAAAATGGCTCGAGAAATGTAGTAAGGTATTCCTTTGATTTACTTCATTTTGATGGACTTTCCAATATCTCTTTTGTCGAGAAATTTCAAAATCTTCTCGCTGAAAAATATAAATATCTTGATCAAAAGCTGAACCTTAGGTTAATTGAAGAAACTAATTTTACCATTATCCCTTTTACCTTTTCAAGGCGATTTGAATTTGTTAATGGGACTCCCATTTTAGGATCCATATTTCTTTTTGTATTAATACCCAGTATCCTATATTTATTCTTCAAAAAAAATGCAGCCGTTCATTATTATTTCTTAGGTGCATTTGTATTACATTTTTTGGCGCTGGCCTATACTGCGGCTTACGATCCTTGGAAAGGGAGGTACATGATTAGTTCGGTCGTTTTTCTTTTTCCCATCTCAAGCTTACTTTTTGAGAGATTAGTAAATTCCAAATCATTTAAAACGCTGGTCATTATATTTTTAATCATTATTTCTTCTGCTTGGTCCACGATATTATTCCATGGTCGTAGTGCATTCTTATCCACGCATTATACACCTACTATTTGGAATAAGTCTCGGATGGAACTTTTAACCATTTCTAGACCTGATATTACAAAAGCGTATGCCAATTTTGACCGTCTTGTTCCACAAAATGCCACTGTAGCTTTAGCGACTATCAATGATGATTATGAATATCCATTATGGGGTCCCAATTTTAGTCGAAAATTAATTCCCATTAACCCTTTTGAAAAAGGACTGCAACCCGTTCCCCAAGAAGCTGAATTTCTATTCTTCAGTAAAAGTGTTATTAAACCTTTAAAAACTGACATCAGGCTCGGTACTGATACCACGCTACAGGAGCATGTTATTGTTAGAGGAGAAGATTATTACTTAAGGAAATTAAAATAATATGATTAGTGGCCATATAGAAATACCACTGGTTTTAATTCCCTAAATTTTCCTGATACCTTGCGGTATGTATTTAGCTATATGAATATTAAAGAAAACTTTGCAGAAGGATTACGTTCTATTAAAGGGAATCTGCTTCGAACCATTTTAACCGCACTCATTATTTCGTTGGGAATAACTTCCCTTGTGGGGATTTTGACGGCCATCGATGGTATTCAAAGTTCGGTTGACAATAGTTTTTCTGGGCTCGGCGCTAATTCATTTGATATCCGAAATCGTCCTGCCATGCAGGTTAGACGTGAGGGTCAAAGGGAAAAAAGGTTTAAAAATATCGATTACCGACAAGCTAGTCGATATAAAATTTTGTTTAGTTCGAAAGGCAAAGTATCCCTAAAAACCAATGTAACTAACAATGCCATTGCCAAATATGAAAGTAAAAAAACCAATCCTAATGTCCGCCTATTGGGCATAGATGATAACTTCGTAGAGCTAAAAGGCTACAAAATTGCTGAGGGAAGGAATTTTTCATCCAATGAATTTACCAATGCAATTAACGTATGTTTTCTAGGTGTTGATGTGATTGATCAGTTGTTTGAAAAAACAAATCCATTAAATAAAGAAATCATTGTTAGCGGAATCAAATTAAAAGTTATTGGTGTTTTAGCTAAAAAAGGAAACATGATGGGCGGTGGAGATGATCGAGTAATCATGGTACCACTCGAGACAGGTCGAAAAATGGCCGTTGGACGTAATTTGACATTTGATATAACGACATCATCTACTAAAGTGAAGAACCTTGATGACTTTATGGAAGAGGCTAGGGGAGTCATGCGAAAAGTACGTATGGATCCTATTGGAATGGATGATTCATTTTCAATTGATCGTTCAGATTCTATTGCGAAAAGTTTCGAAAATATTACTTCAAGTCTTCAATTAGGTGGATTTGTTATTGGATTTATTACTTTATTAGGAGCGGCTATTGCATTGATGAATATTATGATGGTTTCCGTAACAGAAAGAACACGAGAAATTGGTATTCGCAAATCATTGGGAGCTACACCTAGCCGAATACTGCAACAATTCTTAATCGAAGCTATTGTGATATGTTTATTGGGTGGAGTTGGGGGAATCATCTTAGCTATTCCAATCGGTAATCTCATCGCTCAAGGTATTAGTTCAGGAAATGCTAGTTTTATTATACCTTGGCTGTGGATGACAGTAGGTATAATAATCTGCATATTAGTAGGCTTATTTTCAGGCATTTACCCTGCATTCAAAGCTTCCAAAATGGATCCAGTCGAAGCTTTACGTTACGAATAATTAATAAAATAATTATTTCGCATTTGTTAAATCATCAATTAAACACTACTTTTGCAAGGCAATTGAGCCAATTGGTTTGATTCAATTGCCCAGATGGCGGAATTGGTAGACGCGCTGGTCTCAAACACCCGTGGGTGCAAGCCCGTGCCGGTTCGACTCCGGCTCTGGGTACAAGCCTCTCAAGCAATTGAGAGGCTTTCCCTTTTTTAGACCTTTTT
>JACCDK010338757.1_pt1 | contig 24097 bp, 19 predicted proteins | sample 7445871 | NCBI WGS metagenome assembly JACCDK01 (sample SAMN15323436, study PRJNA562643) | freshwater metagenome | isolation source: river surface water | place: USA:Blue River Watershed | collected 2017-08-15 | reverse complement strand
TAAACTAGCGTTATTCGTAGATGGAAAGGCATCCAATTTTGGCATTACCAGATTCTCCTGAAATCAATGCACTCGATTATATCGATGAGGAAGACATTATCGCTGTTGTTGTGCCAGATAATTTGGCTGGAGAGCGTTTGGACAAGGTTTTGGCCCAATTAATTCCTCAACATTCAAGAAATCGTCTGCAAACTTGGATTGAAGATGGTTTTGTGACTTTGGGAGGGGAAACTCTCAAAATTCGCTATGCCGCCAAAGCTGGCGATCAAATCACAGTGATTCCTCAAGCCACCCCTGAAGAACAGGCGTATCAAGCCGAAAACATTCCTTTGGAGATTGTTTATGAGGATGATGACTTATTGGTGATTCATAAACCAGCCGGCATGGTGGTTCATCCTGCCGCAGGTAATTGGTCGGGCACGATGTTGAACGCCTTGTTGCACTATTACCCAGCGATTAGTGGGGTGCCACGAGCTGGCATCGTACATCGCTTGGATAAAGATACGTCGGGATTACTGATGGTGGCTAAGACTTTAGAGGCTCAGACAGACTTGGTACGTCAATTACAAGCGCGTCAAGTGAACCGTCGTTACTTAGCTTTTGCCTGGGGATCGGTCCGTTCGCAAACGATTCATGCATCGATTGGCCGAGACCCCAGAGATCGTCTCAAGATGGCCTTGCTCACTGGTTCAGCCAGTAAACCCGCAGTCACTCATGTGGAAAATCTAAAAACTGTTAGTCATGCCCAAACGCATGTGAGTTTGGTTATGTGTCGTCTAGAAACTGGTCGGACCCATCAAATTCGTGTGCACATGGAGTCTGTGGGTAATCCACTCTTGGGTGACCCCGTTTATAAAAAGAAATCACCCGCTCGTTCAGAGCAACTCACTTTTTCAAGAGAGGGGCAGGCATTGCATGCTGCATTGTTAGGCATCGTGCATCCCAGAACTCAAGAAAATAAAGTTTGGCATGCCCCAATGCCGGCTGATATGTATGCCCTCGGTATTGAGTTGGGTTTCTCCGAGCATGATCTCAATCCTGATTGGTCTAATTGGGATTGATTTAAGTCATGGCGACCCTTTCAGCCTCTTATTTAAATCTGTTGGATTGGCAGGCGCCACCCGGTGTTCAAGCCATGATCACCAATCGTCATGGAGGAGTCAGTCAAGCCCCATTTGATTCTTTGAACTTGGGTTTGCATGTGGGCGATGATCCCAAGTGTGTTGATCAAAATCGACAGACTTTGCGCACACGCTTGCCTGCAGAACCGATTTGGCTCAATCAAGTGCATGGCTCCACTATTTTTAATGCCAATACTTGGAATGGAATCGATGTTCCAGAGGCAGATGGCGTGGTGACCAATCAAGTCAATCGGGTCCTGGCCATCATGACCGCGGATTGTTTACCCGTTTTATTAGCAAGTCGAAATGGGTCAGTGATTGGCGCAGCTCATGCTGGTTGGCGGGGTCTTGCGGGTGGGGTGATTGAGCGCACCGTTGAAGCGATGCGTGATTTGGACCGTCACAATCATTCCAGTCATTTTATTCAGGCTTATCTAGGTCCTGCCATTGGTCCACAAGCTTTTGAAGTGGGCGCTGAAGTAAGAGACCTATTTTTGACTCATCAGTCACAAGATGCAAAACATTTCATTCAGTTAGATAAAAAAGATAAATATCTGGCCAATCTATATGGTCTGGCCACCAGTCGCTTGCACTCTTTGGGGATTCAGTTGATTGAGGGTGGTCAGGAGTGCACTTATCAGAATCAAAATTTCTTTTCGTACAGACGCGATCAACGGACAGGGCGAATGGGTAGTTTTATTTGGATTCAATCAAACAATTCTGCTCACGAGGCCTGACTCCGTAAGCTTGGATGAAGTTTCAGATAGGGTTAATTCTTATAACGAATTCCCTCATAACACCGCAGAATAGAGCTATTAGACCTCCGTCAAATATACATATTTAAGGGATTGTTATGGTGAACATGCAAGGCTTTGGAGCAGGCCCAACCCTGGCTCCTCAGCACATGGCGTTGATACCTCCAGAAAAGCTTTTGGAGATTCGTGAGCAGTATGCCAAAGAACTCGCTGCATTGTGGGCCAATCCCACTGGAACACCCATTACTGATCGACGCTTCAAAGGTGAAGCTTGGCAAAACCCCTGGAACCAAGCGACAGTCAATTTTTATTTATTAAATTCTCGGCATTTATTGAAGTTGGCAGACGCGGTTGAAGCGGAAGCCAAAGTTCGTCAAAGAATTCGCTTTAGCATTGAGCAAATGATTGATGCGATGTCGCCTTCAAACTTTTTGGCGACTAACCCTGAAGCTCAGCAACGTCTTATTGAGACCCAAGGCAAATCGCTTCAAACAGGCATTCTGAATGCTTTACAAGATTTGGGTAAAGGCAAAGTTTCTCAAACGGATGAAACGGCCTTTGAAGTGGGTAAGAACGTTGCGACTTCAGAAGGTGCAGTGGTTTATCAAACCAAGTTATTTCAAATACTGCAGTTCAAGCCTTTGACACCTCAGGTGTATGAGCGTCCCTATTTGATGATTCCACCTTGCATCAACAAATATTACATTTTGGATTTGCAGCCAGAAAGTTCTGTGGTTCGTTATTTGGTGGAGCAGGGGCACACGGTTTATTTGATCTCTTGGAAAAATCCAGATGCCAGCATGGCTGATACGACTTGGGATGATTACATCGGTGGCGCCATCCACGGTATTGAGACCGTTCAAGATATCAGTGCTCAGAAGCAAATCAATATTTTGGGATTCTGCGTCGGTGGTACGATTACAGCCACAGCCTTGGCTGTCATGGCAGCTAGAAACCAACATCCTGCGGCTAGCTTGACGCTTCTGACCACTTTGTTAGATTTTTCAGACACAGGTATTTTGGATGTATTTGTCGATGAGGCTTTGGTCACTTTGCGTGAAAACACCATCGGTGGAAAAAATGGTGGCAAGTGTGGCATGTTGCGAGGCGTTGAATTGGCCAATACTTTCTCATTCTTAAGACCCAATGATTTGGTTTGGAATTACGTGGTAGATAACTACCTGAAGGGTAATTCCCCACCTCCATTCGATTTGCTCTATTGGAATGGCGATTCAACCAATTTACCGGGCGCCATGTATTCCTGGTACTTGCGTCACTTGTATTTACAGAATGAACTAAAAGTGCCTGGCAAATTAACAATCTGTGGAGAAAAAGTCGATTTGGGCAAAATCAAATGCCCAGTTTATCTCTATGCCTCACGGGAAGATCACATCGTGCCTTGGTGGTCTGCGTACGAATCAGTCAAATTACTCAAGAGTGCCAAAGTTCATTTTGTCTTGGGGGCCTCAGGTCACATTGCGGGCGTGATCAATCCACCCGCGAAGAAAAAGCGCAACTACTGGGCCAACGCCAAGTTGCCAGCGACTGCAGATGCATGGTTTGAGGGCGCGAAAGAAATTGAAGGCAGTTGGTGGCCTGATTGGGCCAATTGGCTCAAACCGTTGAGTGGCAAGAAAAAAGCCGCGCCTAAAAATTATGGCAACGCCCAATACAAAGTTTTAGAACAAGCACCAGGGTCTTACGTCAAAGAAAAGGCTGTGGATTAAGAGTCATTTTTAATATTGAATTAACAGAGGGAGATAGCATGAGTCAGAAGATTGCGTATGTAACAGGTGGTATGGGTGGTATTGGTACCGCTATTTGCCAGCGTTTGGCCAAAGATGGTTTTAAAGTCATTGCTGGTTGTGGTCCTAATTCGCCGCGCAAAGACAGATGGTTGGGTGAGCAAAAAGCATTGGGTTTTGACTTCACAGCCTCTGAGGGCAACGTGGGTGATTGGGATAGCACGGTAGCTGCTTTCAATAAAGTCAAAGCTGAATTTGGCAAGATTGATGTGTTGGTGAACAACGCAGGTATTACTCGTGACACGGTGTTTCGTAAGATGACTCCAGAAGATTGGCGCGCTGTGATTGATACCAACTTGAACTCTTTGTTCAATGTGACCAAGCAAGTGATTGATGGCATGGTGGATGCTGGTTGGGGACGCATCATTAATATTTCATCGGTGAATGGTCAAAAAGGTCAGTTTGGTCAATCTAACTACGCTACAGCCAAAGCGGGTATTCATGGCTTTACGATGTCTTTAGCTCAAGAAACAGCCTCTAAGGGTGTGACGGTCAACACTGTGTCTCCAGGCTACATTGGTACAGACATGGTGACTGCAATTCGTGAAGATGTTTTGGAGAAAATCATCAATACGATTCCAGTCAAGCGCTTGGGAACACCTGATGAGATTGCTTCCATCGTTTCATGGATTGCTTCAGACCAAGGGGGTTTTGCTACAGGTGCGGACTTCTCATTGAACGGTGGTCTTCACATGGGCTAAGCTGGGCCTACCCCTCGGGGTATTTTGCACCGCAACAATGATGGGCTTGATTTACACATACAATATGGGTATTCAAGCCCAAATTATTTGATATGGTCACTAAAAAACAATCTGCAAAATCGGCGGGTGTTCGAACGATTAAAAAGTACCCTAATCGTCGCCTGTATGACACTCAGACGAGTACTTATGTCACATTGTCCGATGTGAAGGGCTTGGTATTGGCTCATGAAGAGTTCAAAGTTGTGGACGCCAAGACCGATGAGGATTTGACGCGCGCCATTTTGTTACAAATCATTTTGGAAGAAGAGGCGGGTGGTGTGCCTTTGTTCACAACACCCATGTTGTCTCAAATGATTCGTTTCTATGGGCACTCCATGCAGGGCATGGTGGGTGGCATGCTAGAAAAAAACATTCAGTCATTTATTGATATGCAATCACAATTTGCTGAGCAGTCCAAGCAAGGTGGTGCGACCCCAGAGAGCTGGGCAAAATTTATGAGTGGACAGAATCCCATGATGCAACAAATGATGGGTGGTTACATTGAGCAAAGTAAGAATTTGTTCACTCAAATGCAAGAAAAAATGAAGGATCAAGCCAATGTGTTTACAGGCTTTCCTTTTACTCCCCCTAAGAAGAGCGATCAATAATTGAGCGGCAAGATTGGTTTTGTTTCCTTAGGTTGCCCTAAGGCACTGGTAGATGCTGAGCGCATCGTCACGCAGTTGCGCGCGGAAGGTTATGAGATCGCCAAAGACTATGCAGGTTCAGATTTGGTCGTGGTGAACACGTGTGGATTCATTGACTCAGCCGTTCAAGAAAGTCTGGATGCGATTGGTGAAGCTCTTGCTGAAAATGGCAAAGTGATTGTCACAGGTTGCTTAGGTGCAAAGAAGAATGCGGACGGTTCAGATGTGGTGACTTCTGTGCACCCGAAAGTATTGGCGGTTACTGGACCTCATGCAGCCGATGAAGTCCTTGAAGTCGTTCATCAGCATCTGCCCAAGGAGCATGATCCATTCTCTGACTTGGTGCCCAAAGCAGGAATCAAACTGACTCCCAAACACTATGCCTATCTAAAGATTTCAGAAGGTTGTAATCACCGTTGTACTTTTTGCATCATTCCAAGTTTGCGCGGTGATTTGGTTTCGCGCCCGATTGGGGACGTGCTTTTGGAGGCACAACACTTATTTGAAGCCGGCGTAAAAGAATTATTGGTGGTGTCGCAAGACACCAGCGCGTATGGGGTCGATGTTCAATACCGCACGGGTTTTTGGAATGGTCGTCCGGTTAAAGCTAAATTGTTTGACATGGTTGAGGCCTTGGGTCAGTTAGCAAAACAACATGGTGCATGGGTTCGTTTGCATTATGTGTATCCCTATCCACATGTGGATGAAATTTTGCCTCTGATGGCGCAGTTCGCCCATGAAGGCAGTGGCGTACTGCCGTATTTGGATATTCCCATGCAGCATGCTCACCCTGATGTACTCAAACGCATGAAGCGTCCGGCCAGTGGTGAGAAAAATCTCGATCGCATTCAAGCGTGGCGACAAGCTTGTCCAGATTTAACCATCCGCAGTACTTTCATTGCGGGTTTCCCAGGTGAAACTGAAGAAGAATTTACCTATTTATTAGACTTCATGCGTGAGGCAAAGATTGATCGTGCAGGATGCTTCGCTTATTCACCGGTGGATGGCGCCAAAGCCAACGAATTAGCAGGTGCATTACCCGATGAAGTCAGGAGTGAACGTCAAGCTAGATTCATGGCCGTGGCAGAAGAAATTTCAATTCAGCTCTTGCAAGCCAAAGTGGGTCAGCGCATTAAAGTCTTGGTGGATGGTGTCAGCTCAAAAGGAGGCGTGGGACGCAGTCAATCCGATGCTCCTGAGATTGATGGCCTCGTTCATTTACTCCCAACTGACAAGATTTCTAAAAAATACAAAGTCGGTGATTTTGTTAAAGCCACTGTGGTGGGTACACAGGGTCATGATCTGATTGCACAGTTGTAATTAGTCCTTTTTTATAGATAAGTAGGGCCTTGGATGGGTAATTACCCCTAGTATTCCCTAATAGTCTGTTTTAGACAGTTACTCGTAAGATTAGCCCTACAGACTAATCTTTTCTAAACATAATAAGTATTCAAGGGAGTTCCAGATGGCACGTGATGTAGTCGTTCTAAGTGCAGTTCGTTCTGCAATTGGTGGTTTTGGTGGTTCATTGAGCAGCATGGAACCCGCTGAATTAGCTGGTACGGTCATGAAAGAAGCGGTGAACCGTTCTGGTGTTGACCCAAAACAAATTAATTATGTAACTGTGGGTAACTGTATTCCTACAGAATCACGTTTTCCTTATGTGGCTCGTGTCGCTGCAATCCAAGCCGGTTTACCGATGGATTCAGTGGCCATGGCGGTCAATCGTTTGTGTAGTTCTGGTCTGCAAGGTATTGTGACCACATCACAAGCCATCATGTTGGGTGATTGTGAGTATGGTGTGGGTGGTGGCGTGGAAGTTATGTCACGTGGTATCTACGGTGCACCTGCGATGAGATCAGGTGCACGTATGGGTGATACCAAAATGATTGACATGATGGTAGCCACTTTGACTGATCCATTTGGTGCAGGTCACATGGGTATCACTGCGGAGAATCTAGCCGCTAAATGGAACATTACTCGTGAAGAGCAAGACGCTTTGGCGGTTGAGTCTCATCGTCGTGCAGCTGCAGCGATTGCTGATGGGCGCTTCAAATCTCAAATTACTCCAATCACGATGCAGACTCGCAAAGGCGACGTGGTATTTGACACAGATGAGCACGTCAAGGCCAATACCACCATGGAAAGTCTTGGCAAGATGAAGCCGGCGTTCAAAAAGGATGGCACGGTTACAGCGGGTAATGCTTCAGGTATCAATGACGGCGCAGCATTCTTTGTTTTGGCTTCAGCCGATGCGGCTGCAAAAGCAGGTCAAAAGCCAATGGCTCGTTTGGTGTCTTATGCTTTAGCAGGTGTGCCCAATGACATCATGGGTGAAGGCCCGATTCCAGCCTCTAAGTTAGCTTTACAACGTGCTGGTTTAACGATTGACAAGATGGATGTGGTTGAGTCCAACGAAGCGTTTGCTGCTCAAGCGATTGCTGTTTCTAAAGGTTTGGGTTTGGATATGAGCAAAACCAATCCAAACGGTGGCGCGATTGCTTTGGGTCACCCAGTGGGATGTTCAGGTGCATTCATTGCAACCAAAGCAATTTATGAACTTCACCGCACGGGTGGCAAGTATGCGTTGGTCACGATGTGTATCGGTGGTGGTCAAGGTATTGCCGTGGTGTTTGAGCGCTTGTAATCAACTCAAACTCAGCTCAACAAAAACCGCTCAGTAGAGCGGTTTTTTTATTGATTTAAAAGATCTAGCCAAGCATCCAGTCCCACGTGATCAAAAGCCACATCGGCTTTTTCTTTCACAATCGGTTTTGCTCGATAGGCAATCGATAAACCGGCACCGTGCATCATCGGTAAGTCATTGGAGCCATCGCCCATGGTGATTGCTGCGTGTTTGTTTTTACCTAGAGCCAAGCATCGTGCTTCTACGTAGGCTGCTTTAGCTGCGCCATCGACAATATGACCCAAGACCTGACCGGTTAATGACCCATCAACGATTTCGAGTTGATTGGCGTGAGTTTCTGATAAGTTCAATTGCGCCTGAAGTTTTTGGGTAAAGAAAGTAAAGCCACCTGAGACCAACAAAGTATGGATGCCTTTTGCGTGTGCGCCTGCAATCAACTCTTTCGCACCAGGATTTAGACGCAAGCGCTCAGTAAACACTTGTTCTAAAGCCACAGCAGGCACCCCTTTGAGTAAAGCCACGCGACGACGTAAGCTCTCGCTGAAATCTTTGATTTCACCTCGCATGGCGGCTTCAGTGATTTCTGATACTTCTTTCTTTTTTCCAACCGCATCTGCAATTTCATCAATACATTCAATATTGATCAAAGTGGAATCCATATCCATGGCCAAGACCTTGATGCCAGAAATGTCAAAATGTTTGGGCAAAAATCCTATGTCTGTCTGATGCAGTGTTCCTAAGTTTCTGAGGTGAACACGTTGCTCTGCATTCAAAAGATCCTTGAGTTGCAGAACGGCGGTTTTGGGTGAGGCCAAACGAATCGATTGAACTGAATGAGATTGTTGAATTTCTCGAATCAATGTTTCACTGAGCGCCGTTGGATGAAATAAAGCAATTTGCATGATTGAGTTTTCAATATTCTTAATGGGTCACAGTATCGCCCAAATGTTTAAGCAATAGTCTAATGGCTTCTAGGCGGGCAGCCAAGCTGATAAACGCCTCTTTATCCGCTGGCAGAATCTTGAGCTTGTCTTGGCCATTGAGTTGTATGCGTTTATTGGTTTGAACCAGTTGAATGATCTTGATCGGATCAATGGGTGGATTGGGGATGAACTGAATAGTGATTTGGACCGGATTGGCATCAATCTTTTTAATCCCCAAAGAAGACATGTTTAAACGCAAGCGATGGGTTTCAAATAAAGATTGAGCGGGTTCGGGTAATTCGCCAAAACGATCAATCAATTCCTCCCGTATTTCGAGTAGCTTTTCATGAGTCTCAACACTGGATAAGCGCTTATACAAAGACAAGCGCTCATGAACATCAGGACAATAGTCATGGGTTAGTAAAGCGGGGACCCCCAAACTGATGTCGCTGATGACTTCCATGGGGGCCATCAAGTCAGGCTCTTTACCACTCTTGAGTGATTTCACGGCCTTGTTGAGCATTTCGGTATAGAGCTGAAAACCAATTTCAGAAATATCCCCGGACTGTTTATCACCCAAGACTTCACCAGCTCCTCGAATCTCTAAGTCGTGCATCGCCAAATAAAAGCCTGAGCCCAATTCTTCCATCGCTTGAATCGCATCCAGGCGAAGTTTGGCTTGTTTGGTCAGAGCTTCAGGATCAGGAACCGTTAAATAGGCATAGGCTTGATGATGAGATCGACCCACGCGTCCACGCAATTGGTGTAACTGAGCCAAGCCAAATTTATCGGCTCGGTGCATGATGATGGTATTGGCTGTTGGAACGTCAATGCCTGTCTCAATAATGGTGGTACATAAGAGCAGATTGGCTCGTTGCGTCACAAAGTCACGCATCACGCGCTCTAGATCGCGTTCATGCATTTGGCCATGAGCCACAGCAATGCGTGCTTCTGGCAAGAGCTTTTCCAAAGACTGCTTGCGATTTTCGATCGTATCGACTTCATTGTGTAAAAAGTAAACCTGCCCACCCCGTTTGATTTCACGCAACACAGCCTCGCGAATTATGCCGTCGCTTTCGCGGCGCACAAAAGTCTTAATCGCCAAACGTTTTTGTGGGGCTGTGGCAATCACAGAAAAATCTCGAAGGCCCTCTAAGGCCATGCCCAATGTGCGCGGAATGGGAGTGGCGGTCAAGGTCAGCACGTCTACCTCAGCGCGCAGTGATTTCAAAGCTTCTTTTTGGCGCACACCAAAACGATGTTCCTCATCGATGATGACCAAGCCTAAACGGGGGAATTTCACATCACTTGAAAATAGTTTGTGGGTACCGATGACAATATCAGCCTCGCCTTTGGCCATGGATTCCAGTGCTGCTGAAATTTCCTTGGCGGTTTTAAAGCGAGAGAGCTCTACAATTTTGACGGGCCAATCGGCAAATCGGTCTTTCCAAGTCTCTGCATGTTGTTCGGCCAATAGGGTGGTTGGCGCCATGATGGCGACTTGTTTACCACCCATGACGGCTAAAAAGCTGGCACGCAGCGCCACCTCTGTTTTACCGAAGCCCACATCACCACAGACCAAGCGATCCATCGGTTTACCACTGGTCATGTCTGCAATCACAGCGGCAATCGCAGCTTTTTGATCGGCGGTTTCTTCAAAGCCAAAGCTTTCTGCAAAAGCTTCATAGTCATGTGCAGAAAACTCAAAAGCATGACCTTTGCGCAGAGCTCTTTGTGCATATAAATTCAGAAGCTCAGCCGCGGTATCTCTGATTTGTTGCGCAGCTTTGCGTTTGGCTTTTTCCCATTGACCGGAACCCAGTTGATGCAAAGGAGCTGATTCTGGGTCGGATCCTGCGTAACGACTGATAAGTTGTAATTGGGCCACGGGTACATACAAGGTCGCCGCATGGGCATACATCAAATGCAAAAACTCTTCTTCGCCATTACCCACATCAAGCAGAATGAGACCTTGATAGCGACCAATGCCATGCTCAGCATGGACCACGGGGTCGCCCACTTTCAGTTCGGATAAATCTTTGACCAGCGTGTCTACGTTGCTAGCTTCTTTGTCTTTTCCTTTGCGACGAGTTCTTGCGCTGGCAGCGAATAATTCGGATTCGGTGACGACAATGATTTGTGCATGACTGGCGACAAAGCCATCATGAATCGCGCTGTGAGTTAAGCACAGCTTCGCATCAGAGACTAAGAACTCTTGGAATGATTCCAAAATTTGTGGTTTGAGTTGATGCTCTTCAAGAAGTTGTCGAATCGTTTCGCGACGGCCTGGACTGTCGGCACTGATCAATACTCTAAAGGGCGTGTTCGCGATCAAATGCTTTAGTTTGCTGATTGGGTCAGCATCTTTGCGATTGATGCCAATATCCGGTATTGGCCAAAAGACTGGCTCATGATTTTGAATGATTTCTTTTTGCAAACTGAAGCGGGCATGGGGCTTGAGTAGGCTGAAAAACTCATCGTTTTGTAAATACAGTTGTTTGGGTTCTAGAACGGGTCGTGAAGAGTCATGACTTAAAAACTGATAACGTTGCTGCGTGTCTTGCCAAAATCCTTGGATGGGTGCCTCAAGATCACCATGAAGTCCCAACCAAACAGGCCCTTTACTTAAAGGCACATAATCAAAAACAGTGGTCGTGTTCTCAAAAAATAGAGGCAAATAAGATTCAATGCCAGCACTTGGAATGCCTAAGCCGATGTCTTTGTAGATGCTGCAACGGCTGGGGTCGCCATCAAACACCTCGCGCCAGCGACCCCGAAAAGCTGTGCGCGACTCTTCGTCCAGTGGAAATTCATGGCCGGGCAGTAGGCGAACTTCTTGGACTGGGAATAAGCTACGCTGAGTGTCTGGGTCAAAGGAACGAATTTGATCAATTTCATTGCCAAATAAATCAATTCGGTAGGGCAGCGCTGAGCCCATCGGAAACAAATCAATCAAGCCCCCTCGAAGGCTGTATTCACCTGGGCGAACCACGGCACTGACTGGATCGTAGCCAGCTTGTTGCAGTTGCGCGCGCAAGGCCATTTCATCGAGAGCATCTCCCTTTTTAAAAAAGAAAGTGTGTGCGGCCAAGAAACTGGGTGGACCTAATTTTTGCAAGGCCGTGGTCACGGGCATCAAGACAATGTCGCAGCTGCCCATGAGTAATTCATGCAAAGTGGCTAAACGTTCAGACACCAAATCTTGGTGGGGAGAAAAAGCGTCGTAAGGCAGGATTTCCCAATCTGGCAATAAACGAACTTTGAGTTGAGGGGCGAATACCGGAATTTCTTCTTGCAAGCGTGCTGCATCCAGTGCGCTGGCACAGATGATGATCATCACTGAAAAAGCGGAACGGTGACGCAAGGCTTGCTCTGCGATGATCGCCGAGTCAGATGATCCTTGGATGGGGCCGAAGGTAAAGCGCTGCCCAGCCCGAGGTTCGGGTAGGGGGGGTGACCAAGTCACCTGACTTAATTGGGCCAAGGAATCGGCCGATAACTTCTGCATAAGCAAGCCATTATAGAATTGAGGCATGAATTCAGCTCAAACCTCTAAAAACTCAAGCCCTGCTTTGCATGTTTTGATGCCTTGCGCAGGGACGGGTTCAAGAATGGGCTTGAGTCGCCCGAAGCAATTTGAGCTTTTAGCTGGTCAGCCCATGGCCTTACACGCTATTCAAACATTTTTATCCATGCCTGAGATTCAATCGGTTTGGGTAGGTATTTCACAAGATGCCCAAGAGCTGTCAGCCATCTCTAATCAATGGCCCCAAGATGCAAGATTTCGTTTCAGTTCAACTGGGGGTGCCACTCGAGCCCAAACTGTATGTAATACGCTCAAAGCCATGGCTGCAGCTGGCGTTGATGAAGACGATTGGATTTTGGTTCATGATGCTGCCAGACCAGGCTTAACAGTTGAGGCCGCTCGTCGCTTGATTGTTGCGGTCATTGATCATGGTTTTGTGGCCGGGGGTATTTTGGCCATGCCCATGGCGGACACACTCAAAATGATTTCTGCGCAAAATCCCCAGAGTATTGGGAAAACTCTCCCTAGAGAGGGTTTGTGGTTGGCGCAAACCCCTCAAATGTTCAGATTAAAAGCTTTAACCGAAGCATTAGAAACTTCACTAAAACAAAATTTAGACATCACGGATGAAGCCAGTGCCATGGAGCGAGCTGGATGTGAACCTTTATTGGTTCAAGGGGAATGGCGTAATTTAAAGGTGACATATCCCGCTGATTGGGCTTTAATGAGTCAATTATTGACGAGCAACAGGGACTAGAAAGAATCAAGATGAGTAGTAATCCATTCCGAATCGGTCAAGGGTATGACATTCATGCTTTGGTAGCGGGTCGCGATTTGATTTTGGGTGGCGTCAAGATTCCTCATGACAAAGGTCTATTGGGACACTCAGATGCGGATGCACTCCTACACGCTATCACTGATGCCCTCCTAGGCGCTGCAGCTTTAGGCGATATCGGTCGCCACTTTCCCGACACAGATGAACGGTACAAGGGCGCAGATAGTCGGGTGCTGTTGCGCGCCGCCTTGGCTTTGGTTCAAGCAGCCGGTTATCAAGTGGGTAACGTCGACGCCACCATCATTTGTCAGTCACCGAAGATGGCACCACATATTCCAGAGATGGTTAAAAAAATCGCCAGCGATTTGGGTATTTCATCAGATCATGTGAATGTCAAAGCCAAGACCAATGAACAGTTGGGTCATCTTGGAAGAGGTGAGGGTATTGCGGTTCAGGCAGTAGCTCTCATTCAAAAAATCTAGATTCAAGCATCTGCTAGAAGTTAAAAAGCCCCGATGAATCGGGGCTTTTTAATGGTGCTTTTCTTTAATTTAGGCTAAACCCAAAAGTTAAACACCCAACAACTCCACTTCAAATAGCAAGGTTGCATTGGGTGGAATCACTCCGCCAGCGCCATAAGCTCCGTAGCCTAGGTCAGCGGGGATGATCAGGCGACGTGTGCCACCAATCTTCATTCCTTGGACACCTTCGTCCCAACCTTTAATCACCATGCCGCCACCCAATGGGAACTCAAATGGATCATTGCGATCTTTGCTGGAATCAAATTTTTGGCCCGCTTGACCGTTTTCATATAACCAACCGGTGTAATGAACTGACACATATTGGCCTTTTTTAGCTTCTTCGCCCGAGCCAATAACGGTGTCTTCGTACTGCAAACCTGATGGGGTGGTAATCATTTCAATGCCCTTATTTTTTTAAACTATCTCTGATTTCACGGAGTAACTGAATATCTTCAGGTACTGGGGGTGGGGGTGTATCTGTTTCGTCCTGAAGTTTAATGCGATTAATGATTTTGACCATTTGGAAAATGATGAAAGCCAATAAAACAAAATTCAGGGTGATGGTTAGAAAGTTGCCGTAGGCAAAAAGCGGCACACCGGCTTTTCTTAGGGCATCTAAAGTCATCGGTACATTCTCAGGAACTTTTCCTAAGACTATGAATAAATTGGAAAAATCTAATTTTCCACCAATCAGCCAGGCAATCAAAGGCATGATCACATCACCAACTACTGAATCAACAATCTTGCCAAAAGCACCACCGATGATCACGCCCACGGCCAAATCAATCACATTGCCGCGAACCGCAAAAGCACGGAATTCTTGCAACATTTTCATTTAGAAATCCTCTACTGATTGAATAAAGTAAGACTGGCAGTTTAGCTAGATTGAAAGATTATTCCAATCCACCCAATGGGTAGTAGTGCTTCTGTCTATTCAGGGGGAAGTGGTGGATTGGACGGCATTTTTGGTAAACCATCATGTAGAATAGAGAGCTTTGTGATGTTTCACCCTTGGCGGCGGAGCAACCCAGTTTGGGTTGATTGTTCTAGCCCCAATTTTTATTAGCTTAAACGGGATACCAGCATGTCTGTAACGATTGAAAACCTCGGCAATTTAGACCGTAAAATTACTCTTAGCTTTCCAAAAGCGGATACTGAAAAAGCTCGCGCTGCGCGCTTACAAAAGCTATCCAAAACAGTGAAGATGGCTGGCTTTCGTCCTGGCAAAGTACCCATGAAAATGGTGGAAGCCCAATACGGCATGCAGGTGGATTTTGAAGTTCAGTTTGACCATGCCTCTCAATTGTTTTTTGACATCAGCAAAAAAGAAGGTTTAAAAATTGCTGGTCAGCCAAGTCTTGAGCCTAAGAGCGATATGAGCGCTGATCCAATTGTGTATGACGCCAAGTTTGAAGTATTCCCAGAAGTCACAATCGGTGACTTGTCCAAAGTTGAAATCACGCGTCACACCACAGATGTGAATGACACAGAAATTGATAAAACATTAGAAATTCTTCGTAAGCAACGTGTTCACTACCATGTGCGTGGTGAAGCTGGTGAGCATGGTGACGGTGGCGCCAATGCAGCTGCCCAAACAGGTGACCAAGTCACGGTTGATTTCGTGGGCAAGATTGATGGCGTGGAATTTGCCGGTGGTAAAGCAGAGAACTTTGCCTTTGTGTTGGGCGAAGGTCGCATGTTGCCAGAATTTGAAGCCGCTGCTTTGGGCTTGAAGGCCGGTGAGTCTAAGACTTTCCCATTGGCTTTCCCAGCGGATTATCATGGCAAGGATGTGGCGGGTAAAACAGCTGACTTTACGATCACGATGAAGAAAGTAGAGTGGCCTCATTTGCCAGAAGTGAATGATGATTTTGCTAAATCCTTGGGCGTGGCTGAAGGTGTGGCCAAAATGCGCGAAGAAATTCGCACTAACCTTACACGTGAAGTGGCGCGTCGCACGCAAACTTTGTTGAAGGGCCAAGTGATGGAATCTTTGACCAAGGCTTGCGAAATGGCTGTGCCCAAAGGTTTGGTAGCGCAAGAGCAAGAGCGCTTGATTGCGAATGCTCGTCAAGACTTAGCAGCTCGTGGTGTGCCCAATGCCAAAGATGCTCCGATTCCTGCGGAGCTTTTCTCTTCTCAAGCTGAGCAGCGTGTGAAGTTGGGTTTGATTTTGAATGAGTTGGTTAAACAACAATCATTGGAAGCCAAGCCTGAACAAATCAAAGCAGAGATTGAAGAGCAATCCGCTAGCTATGAGGACCCTAAAGAAGTCATGCGTTGGTACTATAGCGATCCAAAACGTTTGGCAGACATTGAAGCTTTAGTATTAGAGAACAATGTGGTTGCCTATGTCACAGGTCTAGCCAAAGTGTCTGAAAAAGCAGTAAGCTTTGAAGAACTGAGTAAGATGTAATCGCAAAGATCAAACTAGTTGATCGGCTGACCTTGGAGACAATAAGAATATGAACAACCCGCACAATTCTGCCAATACTGGCGCATTAGACACACAAGCATTGGGTTTGGTGCCGATGGTTGTAGAAACCTCGGGTCGTGGTGAGCGTGCTTATGACATTTATTCACGCTTACTCAAAGAGCGTGTGGTTTTCTTGGTGGGTGAAGTGAATGATCAAACCGCCAATTTGGTGATTGCTCAGTTACTTTTCTTGGAGAGTGAAAATCCAGAAAAAGACATCTCTTTGTACATCAACTCTCCAGGGGGTTCTGTGTCTGCTGGCTTGGCCATTTACGACACCATGCAATTCATCAAGCCGGATGTCAGCACCTTGTGCATGGGTATGGCGGCTAGCATGGGCGCCTTCTTATTAGCAGCGGGTACCAAAGGCAAGCGTTTCTCCTTGCCTAATTCACGCGTGATGATTCATCAACCATTGGGCGGTGCCCGTGGTCAAGCGTCGGATATCGAGATTCAAGCGCGCGAGATTCTTTATTTGCGTGAACGTTTGAATAAAGTGTTGTCTGATCGCACGGGTCAAACCATTGAAACGATTGCTAAAGATACCGATCGCGATAATTTCATGTCCGCGGATCAAGCCAAGGAATATGGCTTGATTGACCAGGTAATCGAAAAGCGCTAAATAGAAAAACTAGGCAACTAGGGAGGCTTTATGAGCGACACAACCCATTCAACTGAGAAGCCTCTGTATTGCTCTTTCTGTGGCAAAAGTCAGCATGAAGTCAAAAAGCTGATTGCTGGTCCCAATGTCTTTATTTGTGATGAGTGCATTGATTTATGCACCGATATCATCACCGAAGAAATCAGTCAGGCGCCAGAAGCAGACCCGCGTGAAGGTTTGCCAACGCCCCACGAAATCCGTGCGAGTCTTGATCAGTATGTGATTGGTCAAGATCATGCCAAAAAACAGTTGGCGGTGGCGGTTTATAACCACTACAAACGTTTGAAGCACATCGAAACCACGGGTGCAGCAAAAAATAAGAAAACGATTCATAAGGGTGTTGAGCTAGCCAAAAGTAACATTCTTTTGATTGGACCCACGGGTTCAGGAAAAACATTGTTGGCCCAAACATTGGCCAGATTATTGGATGTGCCATTTGTGATTGCCGATGCAACCACACTCACTGAAGCGGGTTATGTCGGTGAAGACGTTGAGAACATCATTCAAAAGCTCTTACAAGCTTGTGACTACAACGTTGAAAAAGCACAAAAGGGCATTGTCTACATTGATGAGATCGATAAGATTTCTCGTAAATCAGATAACCCATCCATTACGCGTGACGTATCTGGTGAGGGCGTACAGCAGGCTCTCTTGAAGTTGGTTGAAGGCACCATGGCTTCTGTGCCACCTCAAGGAGGTCGCAAGCATCCCAACCAAGACTTCTTGCAAGTGGATACCACCAATATTCTATTTATCTGCGGTGGTGCTTTTGACGGTTTAGAAAAAGTGATTCAACAGCGCACGGTGACCGCAGGCATTGGTTTTGGAGCGCAGGTTCGCGGCAAAGATGATCGATCCATCTCTGAATTACTCAAAGAAGTTCAGACAGAAGACCTCATCAAGTTCGGTTTGATTCCGGAGCTCATTGGCCGTTTACCGGTGGTGGCCACCTTGGCTCAGCTAGACGAAGCTGCTTTGGTCCAGATTCTCACAGAACCCAACAACGCTCTGGTCAAACAATATCAAGCTTTGCTTGATATGGAAGGGGTCGAATTAGAGATCCGTCCAAATGCCTTGAGTGCAATTGCTAAAAAAGCCATTGCTCGTAAGACTGGGGCTCGTGGTTTGAGGTCCATCATTGAGCATGCCTTAATGGACGTGATGTATGACTTGCCTAGTCTAGAAAACGTTCAAAGAGTGGTGATCGACGAGAGCACTATTAACGGTGATGGCAAGCCTTTGATGCTCTATCAAGAAGCGTCTGAGAAGGCTGCTTCTTAAGTCTCTAATTGAACTAAATGTAGTATTAAAGGGTATTGATTGATTGAAAACCCCCTAAATAGGGGGTTTTTCATTTTTGGCGTTCATAAATATCCTTTCCTTAAGGTAAAAATTGGATAAAAGGACCCAAAAATCACATTTATTAGCATTTTTCTTAGTTTTTACCCTTGTTTTTCACCAAAACAGACCCAAATTCCATGTATTCTTACTCTGTAGGAAAATACAAACACATTTTGGAGATAAACCATGCCTGGTGACTTGTTACTTCCTTCTGAACCCATCCAGCTGCCATTGTTGCCGCTAAGAGATGTGGTGGTGTTCCCGCACATGGTCATTCCATTGTTTGTGGGTCGCCCAAAATCGATTAAAGCTCTAGAAGCTGCCATGGAAACTGGCAAAAGTGTCCTGCTCGTGGCGCAAAAAGCCGCGGCCAAGGATGAACCTGCTGTGGAAGATTTGTACACAGTGGGTTGTATTGCCAAGATTTTGCAAATGCTTAAATTGCCTGATGGCACTGTCAAGGTATTGGTGGAGGGCACGCAACGTGCTGATGTGAGCAATATAGAAGACAGCTCGGAATATTTCATCTGTGAAGCGACCCCTCAAGCAATCGCCAGCACAGAAGTTCCAGAAATTGAAGCTTTGCGTCGAGCCGTGGTGTCTCAGTTTGATCAATACGTCAAACTCAATAAAAAGATTCCTCAAGAAATCTTGGCCACTTTGCAAGGCATTGATGATGCCGGTCGTTTGGCGGACACCATTTGCTCGCATTTACCAATTAAGCTGGACCAAAAACAAAGATTGCTTGAGTTAGCCACCGTGGTGGAACGACTAGAAGCCATCTTGGCCCACCTTGAAAGTGAAATTGACATTCTTCAAGTCGAAAAACGCATCCGTGGACGTGTCAAACGTCAAATGGAAAAGAGTCAGCGTGAGTACTATTTGAACGAACAAGTCAAAGCCATTCAAAAAGAATTGGGCGAAGGCGAAGAGGGTGCGGACATTGAGGAACTCGAAAAACGCATCAAAGCAGCCAAGATGCCTAAGGAAGCTTTGAAAAAAGCTGAGTCAGAAATGAAGAAGTTGAAGTTGATGTCTCCAATGTCAGCTGAAGCTTCTGTGATTCGTAACTACATTGAAACTCTGGTGAACTTGCCTTGGAAGAAAAAGAGCAAGGTCAACAATGATTTGACCAATGCTGAACGTGTCTTGAATGAAGACCACTATGGTTTAGACAAAGTCAAAGAACGCATTTTGGAATACCTCGCTGTGCAACAGCGTGTTGAAAAAGTCAAAGCACCGATTCTTTGTTTGGTGGGTCCTCCAGGTGTGGGTAAAACATCTTTGGGTCAATCAATTGCACGTGCCACCAACCGCAAGTTTGTGCGCATGGCTTTGGGTGGGGTGCGTGACGAATCTGAGATTCGTGGTCACCGCCGTACCTACATTGGATCGATGCCCGGCAAGATTTTGTCGAGCCTAACCAAGGTGGGTGTGCGCAATCCATTGTTCTTGCTTGATGAAATTGACAAGATGGGCATGGATTTCCGTGGCGATCCGGCCAGCGCCATGCTCGAGGTGCTTGACCCAGAACAAAACCATACATTCCAAGATCACTATGTGGAGGTGGATTACGATTTGTCTGATGTGATGTTTGTCGCCACATCAAACTCACTCAATATTCCAGGCCCATTGCTCGATCGTATGGAAGTGATTCGTTTGGCGGGTTACACCGAAGATGAAAAAACTCACATTGCGACCAGCTATTTATTGCCTAAGCAAATCAAAGGCAATGGCTTGAAGGCAGGTGAGATTGCTGTCGATGAATCAGCAATACGTGACATCATTCGTTACTACACCCGCGAAGCAGGCGTGCGTGCACTTGAGCGTGAGATCAGCAAGATCTGCCGCAAGGTGGTCAAACTCTTGTTGCTCAAAAAAGAAGCGGCTCCCATTAAAGTCGACAGTTCTAATTTGGACAAATTCTTATCCGTGCGACGTTATGACTATGGTCTAGCTGCGAAGCAAAACCAAGTCGGTCAAGTCACTGGTTTGGCTTGGACTGAAGTCGGTGGGGATTTGTTGACGATTGAAGCAGCTGTCATGCCTGGTAAGGGCAACACCATTCGCACGGGTTCATTGGGCGATGTGATGAAAGAGTCTGTGGAAGCAGCTCGCTCGGTGGTGCGTTCACGTGGGCGCAAATTGGGCATCACGGAAGAAGCTTTTGAAAAGAAAGACATTCACATTCACTTCCCTGAAGGCGCCACACCCAAAGACGGTCCATCAGCAGGTATTGCCATTACCACGGCTTTGGTTTCAGTCTTGACGGGTATTCCAGTTAGAGCCGATGTGGCGATGACGGGTGAGATCACCTTGCGCGGAGAAGTCTTGCCGATTGGTGGCTTGAAAGAGAAGCTCTTGGCAGCGCATCGAGGTGGCATTAAATTGGCATTGATTCCAGAAGAAAATATCAAAGATCTGACCGACATTCCTGATAACGTTAAAAACGCCATCGAGATTGTTCCAGTTCGTTGGATTGATAAGGTCTTGGAGTTGGCTTTAGAAAAATTGCCAGAAGCTTTGCCTGAACTCACGCCTGAAGAAATCGCCAAAGCGGCTGAAGCCAGTAAATCGGCTGTGGCAGGCTCTGGGGATGTCCTCAAGCACTGAGAAAAACCTCCTCATCAAACATACCATTGGATGAGGGGATCTCTTCTTTTGAAAGTTCGAAAAATTTGCAGTGGGGATGAAGGTACTGTATACTCTCGTCTTCTCTGTGGGTGCTTAGCTCAGTTGGTAGAGCGTCGCCCTTACAAGGCGAATGTCGGGAGTTCGACCCTCTCAGCACCCACCACAGATTCCTTTCTGACTTTTTCTACGTCAAAACTAAAAATCCATGCTTGAATCCATACGCAAGTACCAAAAAATATTGATGGGGCTCTTGCTCTTGCTCATTCTGCCTTCGTTTGTTTTCTTAGGCGTTGAGAGTTATATGCAAGACATTGGCAAAGATACCAATCTGGTCAAAGTGGATGGGGTTCCCATCACGCGTCAAGAGTTAGACAATGCGGTCAAATTGCGTGCGGATCGTTTGCAACAGCAACAAGGTCGAGTGGATGCAGCTTTTGTGAACAGCGTGCCGTTCAAGCAAGCAGTCTTGAGTGAAATTGTGCAGCAACGTTTATTGGCTTATGAAGTCAAAGCACTCAAATTAGCGATCAGCCCAGAAGCCTTGGCGCGAGATTTGACCCAAGTCCCAGAAATCAAAGCCTTGTATCAAAATGGAAAATTTGATGCTGAGCGCTATAAACAATTGTTGGCCAGCAACAAATTAACCGTGGATCAGTTTGAAAACGGACGTCGCTATGAGTTGATGACTCGTCATGCTTTGACTGCCGTGGTGGCTACGGGCATCGGCTCAAGAAAAGTGGCTGAGCAAGTGTCGATTGCTTATGAAACCGAAAGAGAAGTACAAGCTTTGCGTTTCTCACCCAAGGATTTCTTGTCCAAAGTCAGTCCATCACAACAAGATCTTGAGTCTTTTTATCAAGGCAACATCAATGCCTATCAATCACCTGAGCAAGTTGATGTGGAATTTGTTATGTTGACTGCGGATGCCAAAGCAGACATCAATGCTTTTTCAGAAAAAGCGGATTTATTTGCCAATATGGCCTACGAACAGCCTGACAGCTTAAAGCCCGTAGCCGATCGTTTGAAACTCTCAATTCAAAGCGCTAAAAATGTCACGCGCGGTGGTTTAAGGGGCGCTGGCGCAGACCATCCTTTGAATCAACCCAAACTCTTGGCCGCTATTTTTAGTGATGATGCGATTAAAAATCGTCGCAACATTGAAGCCCTTGAATTAGCTCCTGGAAAAATTGTTTCAGCGCGTGTGACCGCGCATTCTCCGCAAGCGGCATTGCCACTCAATGCAGTGATGGCTGAAGTCAAAAATCAGGTCAGCTTGCGCATGGCGCAAGACTTGGCCGTTAAAACGGGTCAAGACAAATTACAAGCATTACAAAAGAACCCCAATGAAGCGACTGGTTTTGCTGGAGCTAAATGGGTTTCTAGAAACAAGCCGACGGATTTGACAGCCAATGCCATGGATGCCGTGATGAGCGTCAATGCTCAACAATTGCCTGCAGTGGTCAGTGCCAGTGGTAATGATGGTGGATTGGTCATTTATCGAGTCACTAAGATTCAACAACCCTCTCAGGTTGATGCAAAATTAAGAGCCAATCAAGCGCGACAGGTGGCTGATTTGTCTACCCAGTCAGAAGCGGCTACTTATTTTGAAAGCGTCAAACAGCGTGCCGGGGTAAAACAAATCAATTCAGTGAAATAAAATCAGCCCTGTGAAACAGGGCTTTTTTTTGGATTGTTAACGCTCCCATTACCTCAATGCTAAGACCACTCATCGCACTTTATTTCTTTATTTTTGGCACGATTCAATTGGGCTTGTCCCTAGCTTTGTTGCATAAATATCAAACCAGCAACCACTTTAAACCCAGTTCGTACTGGATGATTTCATTGGTCACCAATGTGGCGGCACTATTTGCTTTTGGGTATGGTGTTTTATCTGTCAAGGATGTGGGGCGTCCAGAATTTAATTTCACCATTGCCAACACGCTTTTTTACATGGCTGCTTTGGCGCAATGGTTATTTTGTAAATATTTGAATCAGCCGATTTCAAAACGTTTAGATTTTGTTTCCAAAATTTCCGTTATTCCATTTTTTATTATTTTTGAACTCTTGCGACAGTACGGTACTTTTGAGCTAAGAACGTTTTACATGATGGGCATTGCTTTTGTGATGTTCACTTCACAGTTGTATGAATTACAAATTTATAAAAGGAAGCATCCATCTTCGCAATTGACCTATATGCAAATTGCCACAGGCATTGAATTATTGCTGTGCATAGGTCGAGCAGTTATTTTGGCTCTTCAGGTTTCTGCCATCCAAAGAGTTGACCAGTTACCTCAACTCTTAATATTTGTGACCATCGCTCAGATGGTGGCCAATACCTTGGCTTATGTAGCCATGGGAGGTTATTGGACGGAGAAAATGGCCATCTCTCGGGATTCTGCTTTGGATGAAAATGAAGTTATTAAAAAACTATTGAGAGAGCGTGAAGAACTGATTACATCCTTGATGATTGCCAATAAAACTGCTGCCACCGGGGCTCTCTCAGCATCCATAGCCCATGAGCTCAATCAACCCGTGGCTGCGATTCGCTTAAATACAGAATTTATTCATAAAAAATTAAATGAAGGCAAGGCTGATCTAAAAGACCTCAAAGAAGTGATTGAACATATTCAGCTAGACAATCACCGCATTGCCAATATTGTTTCTACCTTGCGAGATATCTTTAGGCAAGATGAGATTAAAACCACGCATGTTCATTTAGATGAGCTCATTGAGCAAGTGAAGCCCATCATCTTGCCGCAGGCCCGAGATCTGAATATTCAATTGAAGTTTGATTTGAATGTCATTCAAGCCATTCCTCTCAATCGCAATGAAATCAGCCAGGTCATTATCAACTTGGTTAACAACGCGGTCGAGGCTCTTTCAAGTTCGGGGCTTCAAAATAAAGAAATTCAGATTCAGACAAGGGTTGTTGGTAATTTTGTTGTATTGATAGTTTCTGACAATGGCCCTGGAATTCCTGAGTCGCTTCGTCCTGGTATTTTTGATTTGATGAAAACACATAAAAAGCAGGGCATGGGTTTGGGCTTGTGGCTCTGCAAGCACATCATTGACAGACATCAAGGTCGTATTAGTTACCAGCAGTCTTCATTAGGCGGTGCTGAATTTTTGATTCAGCTGCCGATTGAGTGCGTTCAGGTCTAAGGTTTTAATAGAGGCCTTAATTTTGGCCACACATTTTCCAAAAGAATACTTTGCGCCTTCACATTGGGATGAATGCGATCGGCTTGAAACAAATCCATGCGAGTGGCGACCCGTTCTAAGAAAAATGGCAGTAACTCCACTTGCTCACTTTGAGCCAATTGACCAAATAAAGAAAAGAACTTTTGGGTGTAATCCTGACCGTAGTTCGGAGGAATCCGCATACCAAGCAACAAAACTTGAGCCCCTGATTGCTTGGAAGATTGAATCATCTTCTTCAGATTTTGTTCGGTGGAGGAGAGTTGAAGACCTCTTAATGCATCATTGGCCCCCAATTCAATCACAACGATTTTGGGTTGGTGAGTT
>JACCDK011025861.1_pt1 | contig 24125 bp, 22 predicted proteins | sample 7445871 | NCBI WGS metagenome assembly JACCDK01 (sample SAMN15323436, study PRJNA562643) | freshwater metagenome | isolation source: river surface water | place: USA:Blue River Watershed | collected 2017-08-15 | reverse complement strand
GTTGCCATCTCAGCACTAGACAATGAAAAGTTAGGTAAATCTAATGGATGTGATTTCTTGGCAATTTCATACTCAACTCCGGATATTGCGGGACATGCATTCGGACCGTATTCAAGAGAACTTGAAGATATGTATTACCGTCTTGATAGAGAGATTGCCCGTCTAATTGACAAGTTAGAACAACAAGTTGGAAAAAAGAATCTAGTCGTATTTTTGACAGCCGATCATGCAGTAGTTCCTGTGCCGCAAATGTTAACAGATAAAAATCTCCCGGGAGGGTACATTTACATGGATAAGCTTCAGCAATCAATTAAGGAGGCATTAAAAAATGAATTGGGAATAGAAGAAGAACTCATATTAATTGAAGAAAATCAACATTTTTATCTGAACCATAAAGTTATCCAGTCTGAAAATTATTCCTTGCAAAAAATCACAAACACAATAAAGAAATTTTTACAGGAATGGCCTGGAATTAAAGCCGCGTATACAAAAGAAGAGCTTATGCTAGAAAAAGGTTTTGAAGATGAATGGAAAACAATGGTCAGGAAAGGTTTCGATTACAAACGCTCAGGTGACGTGGTTTTTTTGGTAGAACCAGGTTATTTAACCAAAACTACAGATTCGCCCAAAGCCCATCAAGGCACCTCTCATGGCTCATCATTCAATTATGATGCACATGTCCCTTTATTGTGGTATGGAAGAACTTGGAAAAAAACGGACGTTTTTACTCCCTGTGAAATCACGGATGTCGCCCCTACACTTGTTCATTTATTGAATCTTCAAAGACCTGGGGCTATGACTGGAACCCCTTTACTTGAGTTATTAAAAAAATGAACGAAGAAAAATTTTTTTTAAGTCATTTGGGTCAAACCAATGAACATCCCTTCTTAATTTCGGTTGAACGAGCGGAAGGTTCCTATATATTTGACAAAAAAGGGAAACCCTATTTAGATATGATATCAGGAGTTGCTGTCAACAATGTTGGCCATCGGCACCCAAAAATAATTAGTGCGATTAAGGAACAGTTGGATAAACACCTTCACGTCATGGTCTATGGTGAGTTTATTCAAGATGCTCAACTAAACTTAGCTAACGCACTAAAAGAAGTATTGCCAAATAAATTGTCCTGTATTTATGCTGTCAATTCGGGCACAGAAGCTAATGAAGCAGCAATTAAATTAGCCAAACGCTATACGGGAAGAACTGAAATCGTTTCTTTTCGAGGTTCCTATCATGGTAGCACGAATGGATCATTAAGTATTTCTGGTAACGAGACAAAAAAAATGGCATACAGACCATTACTACCAGATGTGCGTTTTTTACATTGGAATGACGAAAAGGAATTGGATAAAATTACCGAGAAAAGTGCTGGAGTGATTATAGAAACCATACAAGGAGATGCTGGGGTAAGAATTCCAAATATATCTTTTATTAAGGCGTTACGAAAGAAATGTAATGAAGTTGGTGCATTATTAATTTTTGATGAAATTCAATGTGGAATGGGGAGAACAGGGAAACTATTCGCTTTCGAGCATTATGGTGTTGTCCCTGATGTTTTAACTTTAGGTAAAGCATTAGGAGGAGGAATGCCAATTGGTGCATTGGTTTCATCCCCTGAAATCATGCATGTATTTACCAATAACCCTATGCTTGGTCATATTACAACATTCGGAGGTCATCCAGTAGTTGCCGCAGCAGCAACAGCAGCTGTTAAGGTTCTTTCTCAAGATATTAATTACACTGAAGTTGAACGACTAGGAAAAAAACTGGAATTAAGTATACGTGCATTACCAGGAATAAAAGCCAGCAGAAGAATTGGCTACATGTTTGCTTTTGATATGGAATCAGCTGAAAAGGTTGAAAAAGTAGTCAAAAATTGTTTAACAAATGGAGTCGTAACCTTTTGGTTTTTATCCCATCCTTATAGTTTCAGATTATCTCCTCCTCTGACAATTTCTGAAAGTGAAATTGATGAGGCAATTAAAATTATTTCTACAGCAATTCTAGAGGCTATTTAATTTTTTTTCTTTTTGGGATTGAGTTACCTTTGCACAGATGAAAGTAATTGATCACATATCCAATGCCAAGGCAGCCACCTTGTTTTCTTTTGAAATCTTACCTCCTCTAAAAGGTAAAAGCATCCAATCTATTTATGATGGAATTGATCCATTAATGGAATTCAAACCTAAATTTATTAATGTCACCTATCATCGTGAGGAATACATTTATAAGGAGCGGGAGCATGGGCTATTAGAAAAAATTGCCGTAAGAAAAAGACCGGGAACGGTAGGTATATGTGCGGCTATTATGAATAAATACGATGTTGATGCTGTACCGCATTTGATTTGTGGAGGTTTTAGTCGTGAGGAAACAGAAAATGCGTTAATCGACTTGCAATTTTTAGGTATTGATAACGTATTGGCTCTCCGTGGGGATCCCATCAAAACTGAGAGCACATTCAGATCTGAACCAGGAGGACATAAATTTGCAGTTGAGCTTATTCAACAAATAGCTGAAATGAATCAAGGCAGTTATATGATGGATGATATTCAGATGGCGCCTACCAATTTTTGCATTGGAGCCGCGGGATACCCCGAAAAACATTTTGAAGCAATGAATCTTGAATTTGACTTGCAAAATTTAAAGGCAAAAGTAGATGCCGGGGCAGAGTACATTGTAACGCAAATGTTTTTTGATAATTCTAAGTATTTTGCTTTTGTTGAAGCTTGTAGAAAAATTGGAATAACAATTCCTATAATTCCAGGATTAAAGCCAATCAAAACACTTTCTCATATTTCATTTCTACCGAAATTCTTTCACATAGACTACCCAATTGAACTTGCAAATGAACTTTTAAAGTGCAAAGACAATAAAGCTGCGGAACAAGTTGGAATTGAATGGGGAATCCATCAATCGAAAGAACTTAAAGCAAAAGGAGTTCCGTGTATTCACTATTATACAATGTCCAACTCTTCTTCGGTAAAGGCCATTGCAAAAGAGATTTTCTAATTATGACTAACTATTTGTTTTATTTCAGTTTTTTCGCAATAACCTTTACAAGTTGGGGGCAATTTAATTTAAAAAATGTAGTAATTGTCGGACAATTCGACAAACCAGAAGATCGTTATGCCATTGAGGTAAATGTGACGGAAATCTTTTCTCAATTAGGGATAAAATCAATACCCCTACAAAACATAATAAAGCAAGGCGGAAGTGCACTAGTTTTAATAGAGGACAGCGTTCAGAACGAATTGAAAAGAAAAGGTTTTGACACATATGTTGTAATCAATGTAAGGGGTTATGATCGCACCTTTAAACCTTCAACATCAAAAGAGAGATTTGAAGAAATATTGAATAGAACGAGTATTTATAAATTGTACAGAGACGAATCTACTTCTGTGAGTTTTGAATTTATTTTCTTTCGAAACAATGAAGTTATATTCAGAGATATATTAAAATGTGGAAACATTTCTGATCGTGATTCCACGATTAAAAGGTTCAAAAAGAAACTACCAAAAAGAATGAAGAAGAAATGGAAGGTTTATTGACCTAATCTAAATTTCTTATCTAAATCCATATCAGCCGGATTTCCATAAGCACCGCATTTAGGAGCTCTTTCAAATAATTTTATAAACCTCAACTGCCCTTGAATTGGCCAATACCCTGAAGAAAACCAATTTAAACGAGGACTAAAATTATTCCATTCATAAATCCCAATTAGAGGTAAGTGAACACCTGGCACACACATCCAAGCACGATTAATTCGAATTCCGAATCCTATAGAATAATGAAATTGAGCAACAAGAGGAGCGTGATACCTATTGGAAATCGGTGAAACAAAATTAGGATCGTCATATTCTTGTTCACTTGGAAACATCAAATAATCAATATTAAACCCAAGACTTTGATCAACGAAATATTTTCTTGCTTGGTCAATTTTCTTTTTCCCAACAAAAATAATCGAGTGTGCAGAAGCTCGTCCATACAGAAATCCATTTCGAAAACTACCAGAGGCTGAGATGGTATCGTAAATTTCACCAAGTGCATTTTTATAGTGTAAGGTTGTGGATTCTGAACCTGCAAGTTGCCTGAATCCAAGAGCAAACTCCCAATAATCCATTATTCTACTCTTCTTAAGTGCTTTTATTGGTATTCCCTTCCATGTTGGAAACTGAACAAGGCCGGCTTCAGCAAAAAAACCTATACTACCTGCCGGGTCAACAAAATAAGTCCCTCTAGAACCATTGTTATCACTTAATTCTCCAGTTATTGTTTTTTTGGTCATGGTGTACGTTGGTCCAACGGCAAAATGATAACCATTTTTGGTAACAATTATATAATCGTTTCCTTTTTTTCCTTTCACAAATCCGCCTTGGGCAAAAAGTGAAAATGGAAATAGTAAAAGGAATATTTTAAAAATTCTCATATATCGAAATTAAAAGATTCACTTCGAGCGCGCATGATATTCATGACCTCTTCTGAATCCCAATTATCGTGAATTTTTGGCAATTCCATTACCTCATCCATAATTGAATTTTGAACTTGCCCTTGTTTATAAGCCACACTGTATGGAATATTGCTAAACGTCACTTGAGAATACAACGGCAACCATTTATTTGGGTACAACTCACTAAATTTTGCTTCAATCTTTTTACGCAACAAGAAATCCGGATCAGCAACATAGTCACGCATAACATAGTAGTTTTCTAATGATAAATCTTGAAGAGCGTCGCCATCAGGTTTACGTGTTAAACTATATTCCTCGAAAACCTTTTCCCAATTTTCATTGTGTTTAAGCATTAAGCGATTGAGCACACGACAATCTTCAAATCCAGCATTCATTCCTTGACCGTAAAATGGTACCGTGGCGTGTGCACTATCACCCATTAAAGCGACTTTACCTTTTGTCCAAGGAAAACATCTAATAATAGCTAAATTGGATAATGGATGGTCTTCCCATGACTCAGCCACGTTTGGCATCATTTCGTAAAAATCCGGGAAAACCGTTTTGAAAAACCGGTCCACATCAGCCTTTGATTTAAGTTTATCAAATGAAAATTCATCGTTTTCATGTGGCATGAACAAGGTACATGTGAAAGAACCGTCTTCATTTGCCAATGCAATCAACATAAAACGACCTCTAGGCCAAATATGCAGTGCATTTTTATCCATTTTATAAGTTCCATCAGTATTCGCAGGCAGGAGTAATTCCCGGTAACCATCGGCAATGTAATTTTGTGAATATTGGAACCGATCTAATTTCTGCATTGAATTGTATCGAACTGCAGAAAATGCACCATCTGCCGCAAAAACAATAGGCGCTTCATCCGTAAATTCTTCCCCCGTGATAGTATTCTTCAAGAAAACAATTCCTTTATCTAAATCTACCCGTCTGCATTCGTGGTTGTAATGAATGGTAGCATTTCCATATTCTTCAGCAATGTCCATCATTTTTGCATTTATTTTTCCACGAGAAACTGAAAAAATTGCCTGTCCTTCTTTTCCGTATGGTTGATACGTTAGATTACCTTCTAAATCATGCATCATTCTTCCGTACATCGGTATAGCAATCTTTCTAATTTCATCTCCCACTCCCACGGCATCAAGTGCAGTCCATCCGCGAACAGATAAAGCTAAATTTATCGATTTACCAGCCGAAATTTCCGCTTTGCGAATATCTGGTCTGCGTTCGTAAATAGTAACTTTATACCCTGCTTTTGACAAATAAACAGCCCAAAGAGATCCGACAAGACCAGCCCCTATAATTATTGCTTCCTTATTTTTTTCCATAATCCTATTTTTTCCAATGTTTGGAATATTTTGTTTCAAAATATGAATTTTGTCTTCTTGAAATACTTTGCCTGCGCTGATAGGCAATTACTGCACGCCAAATCACCAATCCACCTATTAATACTGCAATTGTTTGAACAGCTACTTTGGCGTAATCCATGGTTTGGTCTACTTGGCCTGAATATTTAACTTCAATCAATTCTTGCATCGTCATAGTACAAATGTAGATAGAATGTTAGTGGGTTTTAATAAATTGAATATTTCTTTTTAAACCATCGAATTTAGTTCTTTTAACAGCACTTAACTTAAAAAGTTCATTGAACATTTCCTCTGTCAACTGCTCCCATTCTAAACTTGTTAAATTTAGTAGTTTGTCATTTGGCGAAAAGCGAGGTTCGGTTGAGGGTTTTGAAAATCGATTCCAAGGACAAACGTCCTGACAAATATCGCAGCCAAAAGCCCAATTATCCATTTTCCCTTTAAATTCGGAGGGAAGTATCTCGTCTTTTAGTTCGATGGTAAGATATGAAATACATTTATCACCACGTACAACGTATGGTTCAACTATCGCATCGGTAGGACAAGCATCAATACAACGAGTGCATGTTCCACAGTAATCCTTAATTGGGCCATCAGGTGTGATCTCGATATCGACTATTAATTCAGCAATGAAAAAAAAACTTCCTTCCTTAGGATGAATGAGGTTGCTGTTTTTACCAATCCAACCTAAGCCTGATTTCTTCGCCCATGCCTTATCCATGACTGGTGCCGAATCTACAAAGGCTCTACCATGAATGTCACCAAAATTATCTTTAATTTGATTTATCAATTCTTTGAGTTTATCTTTTATAACCGTGTGATAATCTTCGCCATAGGCATATGATGAAATTTTTGGAACTTCGACATCAAACTCATTCTGTTTTTCTATTGGGTAGTAATTTAACAACAAAGAAATCACCGTTTTTGAACCTTCAACTAATAGTCTTGGGTCTAAGCGCTTATCAAAATGATTCTCCATATAAGACATCTTGCCATGGTAGTTTTTATTCAACCATTTTTCTAAGTTTCTGGCCTCGTCTTCAAGAAATGTTGCTTTAGAAAACCCACAATAAAAAAACCCAAGCGAATTTGCTTTTTCTTTAATAAACTGTTTGATGTCGCGCATAACTAAAATAGACCACCTTGAACCCAGCCAAAGTCTTTTCCAAGATGTTTGTATGCTTTTTCGGTTACTTTTCGGCCTCTAGGAGTTCTCATCAAGAATCCTTCTTGTATTAAAAATGGTTCATAAACCTCTTCTAACGTTCCGGCATTCTCTCCAATTGCTGTTGCTATGGTGGAGAGCCCAACTGGTCCGCCTTGAAATTTGTCTATTAACGTACTTAATATTCTAATGTCCATTTCATCGAGTCCATATGAATCGACATTTAATGCTTTTAGCGCAATTTCAGCAATAGGGTCATCGATTTTTCCTGAACCTTTTATTTGTGCAAAGTCACGAACTCTTCGTAATAATGCATTTGCAATTCTTGGAGTACCTCTTGATCTACTTGCAATTTTAAAAGCAGCATCGTTATCAATTGGAATTGCCAGTAAAGAAGATGATCGCTCCACAATGGCAGTTAAGGTTTCAGCATCGTAATATTCCAATCGTGAATTAATGCCAAAACGAGCTCTTAAGGGTGCTGTTAACAATCCAGATCTTGTTGTTGCCCCTATTAGGGTAAAAGGATTTAAATTTATTTGAATAGTTCGCGCATTTGGACCAGAATCAAGTAAAATATCTATTACATAATCTTCCATAGCAGAATATAGATATTCTTCTACAACAGAACTCAAGCGATGAATTTCATCGATAAAAAGCACATCTCCTTCGCTCAAATTTGTTAACAACCCTGCAAGATCTCCAGGTTTATCGAGCACAGGACCGCTTGTCACCTTAAATCCTACGCCCATTTCATTCGCAATTATATTAGCAAGAGTCGTTTTCCCCAAACCAGGAGGCCCATGAAGCAAAACATGATCCAAAGGCTCACTCCTTAATTTAGCAGCTTGAACGAAGATTTCGAGATTTTCAACAACAGAAGGTTGCCCAGCAAAATCTTTTAGAGATTTAGGTCTGAGTACTTTATCCAATTCTTGATCACCAGATTGGGCAGCATGCTCACGATAGTCGAATGATTCCTCTTCTGACATGTAACAAAGTTACAAACGAAACATAGATAAAAAACAAAAGAGGCGAGAATAATCCCACCTCTCCCTTATTAACACGTTTTATTCTCCGGTGTAAACAACCCTTTTGGTTGTTTTATTGCCATTTAAATTAATCGAAACAAAATAGAATCCTGAGCCATTGGATTGAATATCGACGATAGTTTTGAAAAATTGCTCATCTTTTGTTATAGCTATTTTTTGAACAAGTTTACCAGATGCATCAGTTATACTTATAACTCCTGAACCCAACTCTTCAGTGTCAAGTGTTACATAGAAATGACCATCATTTGTCGGATTAGGGAACATTTCAATCGTACTTTCATTAAATGACTCCAAATCTTCTGTTCCTTCAGATTGCTTGAACGCAGTGCTTGCAATATCTGCCCGTAATGTGTAACAAGTGCTTGCATTAAACGCTCCATTGTAACCGTAAATACGAATGTAATAGGTTCCAACAGGTGCGTTATTGTATTTTATTTGTTCAGGTGAATTTCCTCCATTTGCAGAAGTTGCCAATAAAGTTCCAGCACTATTGTACAATCTTAAGTCATAATCTGCAGGAAGATTGGATAGCGTAACTCGAATATTTTTAGCTGTGGAAGTATTTGAAAATTTAAACCAATCTACATCTGTACTTGTATTGAGTAATGCGGTTATGTTTGTATTTACCGCAATTAATTTTGACGCTGAAATAGAATTGTTTGATTCATAAGTATCAGAACATGATGTTGAAATTGTAGCTTGAGTTGTGAAGTTTGGACCAACTACATAGCCACTGCTGCCACTAGTGCAATTGGTTCTTACCTGCCAATTATAGGTAGTTGATGAAGACAAGCCAGTTAAACTAAAGCTCGTATTGGTTGTAGAAACAGAAGTCCAAGAGGTAGCAGTTGATTTTTTGTACTGCAAGGTGTAGTTTGAAGCTCCTGAAACAGAAGTCCATGAAACTGTAGCCGATGTTGTTCCTACATTGGAATTTGACATACCTGTTGGCGCAGAACATGTAGCTCCAGTAGTTCCAGCTTGAATCGAAAGTGTGTAATCTTCTACTTCTCCGTAGGTAAACGATTCACATGGACCTGTTATAACACCATCTTTCATCATAACACGCATTCTTACATTTCCTGTTACCGCTGTAGCAGGAATGGTAATTGAAGCCGAAACCACAGCAGTAGTGCCTGGAGAGGAATAAACTAGCTCTCCTGCATCGGCAAAATCTAAATCACCATTGTAGTCAATATAAACATTAAAATACTCCGTGTAGGCTGTACTGGCAAATGTTGGAGTTAACGTTACCGTGTAAGCAGAACCTTTATTAACCGTAGTTGATATCGAAGTATAATTGGCATACCCACCACTACCAGTCGTTGTATTGTTAATGGTATTAAATTTAACATTCGAAATCCATTCATATTGTGTATTACTTCCTGTTGCAGCGCAATAAGATGGGGTTGAAGTGCCTCCGCCACCAGTTGAACCTGAACATCCTGGTGATGTTGCTAAGCTTGCTCTTGCTCCACCTGATACAAATAGTGCTTGCATTCTAGATTTCTGACCGTTGGAAAACATTTGCATGCATGCATCATCGACGTAATCCATATAGTTCATAAACATTTCCGCTGAAGTTCCACAAGAGTTTGATCGTGGATGAGATGGACAACCATAATTTGATGTGTTGTGAACGGGAGTATCAGATACTAAATCATTTCCACACGTTGCATCTCCCCAAATGTGACGTAAATTCAACCAATGACCTACCTCGTGAGTTGCAGTTCTTCCTTTATTGAAAGGTGCTTGTGCGGTACCTGTAGTACCAAAACATGTGTAACCTATCACCACTCCATCAGTAGCTGCTGCACCACCTGGAAATTGTGCATATCCTAAAATACCTCCACTCATGTTACAAACCCAAAGATTCAAATATTGATTTGATGGCCATGCATTGCTCCCCCCGGAGGACGCGAATTTCACACCGTCATTTGTTGAGAAAGCAGTTTGACTAGTTTGAACTCGCACTATTCCTGTTGTGGCATTGCCATTGGGATCTCTGTTTGCCAAACAGAAATTGATTTCTGCATCAGCCACTAGACTAGAGAAAGTTGAAGGAACTAGGTTCAAATCAGTATTTAATTTTCTGAAATCTTGGTTTAACACGTTCAACTGCGATTGAATTTGAGCATCTGAAACATTTTGAGCAGATGTATTATAAACCACATGCACAACCACTGGAATTGTAATAACTGCCTTATTTTGGTTAACTTTTCCAGAGGAAATAGCGTAATTAGTAAATTGTTCGATTTTTTCCAATCGCTCGAAATAGTGAGCATCTTCTTGCAACAATCTTTCATGGTTTTCCATGGTATGACAATTACGTTGCGAAAGAGAAAATAAAGGAATCAAAGAGAAAAATAAGAGAATTTTTTTCATAGTGATTAAGTTTAATAAAGTTTAGCGCCTAAAATTAAAGAAATTACTCGAATTAAATTTCAATGATTTAGTTAAAACTTTATGTTTTCTAATAACGAATTTAAATCGTTAAACTTGAAATCTGCCAACGCTAATTTTGGGTTTGGAACATGTGTTTTTTCAGGAATTGCTACTACCTTCATTTTTGCTGCCAATCCGGCAATGACGCCATTGAATGAATCTTCTATAACCAAACATCTGTGAGGCAAAACGTCTAAAGAATTGGCCACATGTATATATACAGCTGGATGAGGTTTACCGTATTCTTCAAATTCAGCGGAATGGAAATAGTCAAAATAATTGGCTATACCTAAACAGTTTAATACGGCATGAATAAGCTTTGAGGATGAGGATGTTGCTAACCCGATTTTTACTTTTTTGTCAATTAAGAACCGAAGGATTTCAATTACACCCGGAAGAGGATTGGGATGTTTTTTGATGAGTTCAACCATTCTATCTGTTATTTTATCCTCAATCAGTTGAATGTTGTCAATATTCCAATTTTCCTGTTTGTTCCAAAATCGGATTACTTCGTCAATTCGCAACCCAACAGTTTTCTCAAAATCTTTCCTAGTCAACTTTGAGCCTAATTCTGCAAAAACTTCTTCCATCGCAATTTTCCAAAGCGGTTCTGAATCGATGAGTACGCCATCCATATCAAAAATAACCGCATCAAAATTTGACAGATCGACTACTTTTTCCATTGAATTTGTTGGATTTTTTGTCTTCCCAGCCATTTATGTGCCTCATTCGCTACGTAAATTTGACCCTGAGAACTCAGGGAGATACCTTCTGTTTGCGCATAACCAGGAAAAGATTTTTCATCAACTTTTTGAAGGGTGTTACCTTTCCATTTGTATCGAATAATTTTTGTATAGGTTAGCAAATAAACATAATCATTGAATGATGCAGCTCCCGTAAAAGAGTCCAGAAGCCACCCTCCTTTTCCTGAAATTAATTCAAATGATTTCTTAATTGTTTTGTTAGCTCCAGGTGAAAATTCTACGGAATACACCAATGATTTCCCATCAAATGGTTTTGATCTGTTTTTTGTAAAAATCCAAAGTTTCCCGTTGTGCGAAATCATAGCTTCAGCATCAAAATACATGCTCTTTTCCGCTGGAGGAAAATCCCGTTGTTCGGCATAGGTTATCTCCATGGTTTCAGGGCTAGCCTTTGTCTTTTCAAGTAATCGCTTAATTGGAATTCTATGTATTTGGAGATTTTTTCTGTTATTTAAATTATTTCCAATATCTCCAATATATAGGTATTTCTCGTCTAATGCCAATGCTTCCCAATCGTGATTTTTAACATCAGAAATTTCAACCGTTTTTAACAACTCCATTTTTTTAGAAAGGATGTATACCACATTTTTATTACCTCCATCGTTAATGGCAAAGAAAATACTGTCCTTATAAAGTTCTAATCCGGAAATCTCTTTTAGTTGATCGGAGAGTTGATACGTTTTTTGAGCGCAACTTGATATCACAAAAAAACCAAAGAATATAAGCGAAAGAATTTTCATTTTAATTTTTGAAAATACGAACCAATTGAACTTTCCTATCACTAACCTCCTCAACTATTAATGTTATGCGATTATGTTCTAGTTTTTCATTTGCAACGGGAATATAAGCGAGCGTATGTAATATATATCCTGCCAACGTATCGTATTCATCCGATTCCGGTATACTTAAACCATAGGTTTCATTAAGGTAATCAATTTCAATGCGAGCTGAAAAAAGGAATTCTTCATCACTTATTATTTGTTCAACTAAATCCGGTTTATCGTATTCATCAATTATTTCACCAAATATTTCTTCAATCACATCCTCTAGTGTGACAATACCCGCAGTGCCTCCATACTCATCTGTAACAACAGCCACATTACCTGCCTGCTTATTAAATTTTTCTAATAATTCTTTACCAGATATAACAGTGGGCACAAAACTGATTGGCTTTAGTATTTGTCCAATTTTCTCAGGGTGTTGAAAAAAGTCGAAGCTATGAACATATCCAATGATATTGTCGATATCTTCTCTGAAAACGATAATTTTTGATAAGCCTTTTTCTATGAATAGTTGTTTAACCATAGCGGGAGATTCATCTAATTCTACTGCAATAATTTCAGTTCTAGGAATCATGCAGTCGCGTGCTTTTAATTTTGAAAACTCCAGAGCATTTTTTAGAATGATCATTTCGTTACCCAACTTTTCTTCAGACTTCATACGTGAGGAGATGTCTTCCACATAATGTTCTAGGTCTACTTTTGAAAATACTTTCTCCTCCACTTTACTCTTTTTTCCACCTAATAGAAGAAAAGTATTGGTAAGAAATAAGATTATTTGAGTGGGTAAAAACATTACTATATAGGAACAAAATAATGGAAGCAATCCAACACTAAGAAACCAATTAGGATTCAATTGAACAATTGCTTTAGGTAAGAATTCTGCTGTAATTAATACGATCATTGTGGACAAAATTGTTTGATTTAATAACGTCCAAAACTCACTTTCAATTCCCCAACTCGCCAAAATAGGATTAAGTGTTTCTGCCATTGAAATTCCATAAACAACGAGTGCCACATTGTTGCCCAACAACATCATTGCGATCATCGTAGATTCCTTCTTATATAATATTTTTAAAATAGAGGATTTTAATCCATTTTTTTGGATTTGTAATTCTATTTTCAATCGATTAGAAGAGAGATACGCTAACTCCATTCCCGAAAAAAAAGCAGAAGCTAAAAGAGAAAACAGAATAAAATATAGGGTATTTCCTTCCATATTATAGGACATCAAATCCTAGATCCTTTCTGAAATAGGCACCGTCAAACGATATCTTAGCAATTGAATCATATGTCTTCTCTAATGCAGCGTCTAAATTTCTACCGTACGATGTTACGGAAAGAACTCTTCCTCCGGCTGTAAGAACCGATGGGCCGTCTGATGATGTTCCGGCATGAAACACAATGCTCTCCACCACAGAGTTCAATCCATAAATTGTTTTTCCTTTCTCGTATGCTTCTGGATATCCTCCTGAGACGATCATAACAGTTGCAGCGCTTTTATCGTAAAATTCAATATCTCGTTCTGATAATGTATTTGTCGCAACGCCTTCAAATAGATCCAATATATCAGATTTTAACCTAGGAATTACAACTTCAGTTTCAGGATCTCCTAACCTACAATTGTATTCAATTACATAAGGATCCCCTTTCACATTGATCAGTCCGAAAAATATAAATCCTTTGTAGGGAATCCTTTCACTTTTCAATCCCTTTACCGTTGGAACTATAATTCTATTGTGCACTTTATCCATAAAAGCTGCATCAGCAAATGGAACAGGTGAAATTGCTCCCATACCACCGGTATTAAGACCTGTATCACCTTCTCCAATGCGCTTGTAGTCTTTTGCCTCAGGAAGTAATTTAAAAGACTCTCCATCAGTTAATACAAATACACTTAATTCAATTCCACTTAAAAATTGTTCAATAACTACCTTTTTACTCGCGTTTCCAAATTTTGCATGCGATAGCATACTCGTAAGTTCGGATTTTGCCTCATCTAATTCCTTAATGATGAGCACACCTTTTCCAGCTGCTAGCCCGTCTGCTTTCAACACATAGGGGCCCTTCATATTGGACAAAAAATTTAATCCTTCTTCAAGCGATTCTTGCGTAAAAGTGGCATATTTTGCAGTAGGAATATTATGTCTTGACATAAATTGTTTGGCAAAATCTTTACTTCCCTCTAGTTGTGCACCTAGTTGACTTGGACCAATTACTGGTACTTTTCTTAGATCTGGATCACTTAGGAAATAATCATAAATTCCCATAACTAATGGTTCCTCAGGTCCGACTACTACCATGTCGATATTCAATTCCAACACATGTTTCTTTACAGAATCAAAATCAGTCGGAGAAAATGGAAGATTTTTTCCGTGATTTCTTGTTCCTGCATTTCCTGGGGCAATATACAATTCATCTAGCATGGAACTTTGTGCAATTTTCCAAGCCAATGCATGTTCCCTACCACCGGATCCTAACAATAATATTTTCATGAACAATGTGTTAAAATAGACTCGAAAAGCGAAAGACCATCGATGTTGTTTAAATGCAAATCTGCGGCACGTTCCGGATGCGGCATCATCCCAAACACATTTTTAGTCTTGTTTGTAATTCCTGCAATATTGTTAAGTGAACCATTCGGATTTGCTTCTGATGATAAGTTTCCTTCAGAATCGACATATTTAAAAAGTACTTGATCATTATCTTCTAATTTATTAATTGTTTCGTTCGAAGCAAAATAACGACCTTCACCATGAGCAATTGGAATTTTATAGCTTGTTTGTACTGATAATTCTTTTGTTATGCCTGCGGTTGAAGAAACGGGCTTTAAGAATACATTTTTACATATAAATCGTTGACTATTATTATGCAACAAAGCTCCTTCGAGAAGTCCTGATTCTGTTAATATTTGAAACCCATTACATATTCCCAGTACGTACCCTCCTCTATTTGCATGATTTATTACCTCGTTCATGATAGGCGAAAATTTTGCCAATGCCCCTGAACGAAGATAATCACCGTAGGAGAATCCTCCCGGTAGTACTACCATGTCTACACCTTGTAAATTGACATCTTTATGCCAAAGTGATACAACATTTTGTCCTAAAATATCTTTCAATACATAGACCATGTCTTGATCACAATTTGAGCCGGGAAAAGTGACTACTCCGAATTTCATTCTTTCAATTTTGGTCAAAATTAAGGACAAATAGGGCTTGAATAACCTTGGTTAAACGAAAAATTTCAACATCGAATATGCCAAGCATATGTAGAAAACCCCCGCGGACAATAGCCCATATGTTTTATGCAGAAAGCTATATGTTAATAAAATAGTCAAAAATAACATTGCAATACTTAAATCATTTAAATCCTGCTTCCATAAAAGATTCAGAACACCAAGGAAAAGTCCCATTAAGACAAACAACCAAAGGACTTGAATCTGCTTTTTCAATCTTATGGATGATTTTTGAAGAATCGAACGCATACTAAAATAGGAAACGAAGATTAAAATTCCATAAGCCGCGATCAACCAAATGAAATCGCTAGAATCAAAAATATTCATTTCTATTTCAAAAGAAAGATTACGGTCAATTTCGAACCACCATAGATAAGAAAAACAATAAATAAATGGAATAAAAAACCCAAAAATAGCCAAACTAAACTCTCGAAATGAAAAAGGTCGAAAGATGAGTAGAGCAAAAATAAAGAAGGGTAGAAAGAATAATAAAAGAGGTTGAAAGGTTGCTGCAATTCCAATAAAAACAAACGCATTGAACACATATTTTCTCCCATCGATTTGTTGTTTTAACTCAAAAAATTGAGTAAGCATCATAATAAATAAAAAGTGTGTTAATAGAACATAATCAAACTGATAAAATGCCTTGTAAAAGCTCATTGTTACAACATACAATAAAGAAATCAAATACGAATTTTTATCTAAAAATTGATGACTGTTGTATAAATAATTCAGTATGATTGCATTGGTTAGTAGGAATACGCTTGCCCAACTATATGAGGTAATCTTTGAAAAACTCAATTCACCCCACAAACCAAAATCAGAAATTTCATCTAATTCATTACCTGTAATCCAATGAATGTAGTGGAATGCAATTACGAAAATTGGCAGCAAAAGTAAAACACCAACTCGATTCCCTAAAAACAGTCGAATCATGCTGCGAAATTATAGAAACTTCATGTAAAAACGGGTAAATGTGAATAATTAAAAAAGTAGTGACTATTTTTTCATTAAATTTTATCCACAACAAAGCTCATAAGCTTCGAAAAATCATATATTTGCGTCCCAATTTATCGTTATGTCAACAGAGAAGAATAGATATTCAGATGCTGAACTTGAAGAATTTAAGGAACTTATTCTAGGTAAGCTAAAAGAAGCAAAAGACGACTACAATTTATTAATTGGATCATTATCGCACAATGATGATCATGGTACGGATGATACCGGAAGGACATTTAATATGATGGAGGACGGTTCCGAGACCTTGTCAAGAGAAGAAGTGGCTCAACTAGCAGCTCGTCAGGAAAAATTCATTCAAAACCTTCAAGCCGCATTGGTCAGAATTGAGAACAAAACATACGGTGTTTGTCGAGTAAACGGCACATTAATTCCAAAAGAAAGATTGAGATTAGTTCCACACGCCACTATGAGTATTGATGCTAAAAATGCGCAGCGTTAAGTGAAAAGACAGCTTACTATTGTAGGAGTACTTATTCTTTTTCTGCTAATTGCAGATCAAGCCATAAAGTTGTATATAAAGTCAAACTTTCTACCATGGGAATACCATAATGTGCTTGGTGAATGGTTTAAAATACGCTACACGGAAAATCAAGGAATGGCTTTCGGTACAACTTTCGGTGCCGCTATGTGGCATAAATTGGCTCTAAGTATTTTTCGTCTTGTAGCTGTCGTGTTCATCGCATATTATATTATTCGCGAGGCAAGAAAAGGCGTAAAAACAGAGTACCTCATTGCAATTTCTTTAATATTTACCGGTGCCGCTGGAAATCTATTAGATTCTATGTTTCATGATTTTATTTTTCCTTTTAATCCATGTCATCAATATAGTTGGATGGAAGGTACAGGTGAATTTGAGAAATGTGGAGATTTTCCAGAAGCGTTTGAGGTACGACATCATGGATTTTTACTAGGTAGTGTGGTCGATATGTTTCAATTCGATATGAGGTGGCCAGAATGGATGCCCCTTGTTGGAGGAAACGAGGTTTTTCCAGCTATTTGGAACTTAGCAGATGCCTGCATCTCAATTGGTGTATTCATGATGCTTATTCGGCAACGGGTATATTTTCCGAAAAAATCAGAAGAAGCCTAAAAATTCCACTTCATACTTCTGTCATCAAGTATAGCAAATGATATTTTGTAATCGGCACGCATTGGCATTTTATTTCCTGCAGATAAAACACCATATAACCCTATGCGTAATCTTCTTCTAGAAATTTTAAAGCTTCTCTCTAAACCTGCCAACGTTTCAAAATGCAACCAATCGTATTCTTTCACATACAATGCTCCAGCCCCCAATACCAATCCCAACCTAGTCTTTTTCATAAATGGTATTTTATTAATAATTGCACTGTTGTCATGATGAACAATGTGTAGTTCTGTTGAATAATCAGTGGTTCTCAGTAATGTGTCCAATCCTTGAAACGAATACAACGGATTAGAAAACCAAATTGGGTCACTTCTTCGCTGAAATTTAAAGTCTGGTTCGTATAAATTTCTTGTTGACAAAAATTTACCAATTGAAAAACGATAATTTGTGGTACCTATGGTTCCAATTTTAAATGCTTGTTGAATATCAAATTGAATATACTCATGGTCAATGTCGCTACCAAAGATAGATGGAATACCACGTTCATAATTAAGATAAAAAGTAGGCCATGCAGAACCAAGAATTACTTTACGATAAGGTTCCCTCATAAACTTTTGCATCGGTGTGTATGAAAGTGTAATATCTGTCAACATAGCTTGATAAGCGTCAAAATCCATGAAGTCTGTGTTTGGAATCCATTGGTCAAAAAAAGTAACTTTATTAAGGCCCTTAAGCGATCTTCGCTCCGAAAACTCAGCACTTAAGTCCAAATAAAATCCATTAAAAAGTTCATATTCAAAAGATGTGCGCATTTTAGTTGCCTCAATAAAATTTTCGCGCTTATATATTTGCGTGATGGCGTCATATCCTCTAATTACATCGAAATCGTGGTTAATTGACCACCTAATAAATCCTTGATGGAAGGGATCAAATCGATATTTCCACCATGTGTCTCCTTTCACATCATTATTCAAAACCCCATAGGAAATCCGAGTGTAAGAATCCAAGGTTCTTTCGTCTTTCCACTTTTTGAAAAAGTCAAAATTTGGCGTGAAACGAGGACCTCCAATGAACATAGGTTGAACAATTGTTGCTAACGACCCGAGAGTCCATTGGTATTTTTCAGCACGATTTCTATGATCAATTCCGAACCATAGAATTTTAAGTGCAGTAACCTTGTTAAATATCGCATCCACAGAGTCCAGATATTCTTTTCTGTTCTGTGCATCACGAATACTGTCTTTTGCCTTTATAAATCGAATTTCCTCATCGGTTAACACTACCTGTCTCTTGTCTGACCAGAAAGTTGTGTCTTTTTCATATGCTTCTTTAGAGGTTACTGCAACTTCATTGTTAAAGAATTTTTTATTGAAATTAATTTCAAAGTCATAATTACTAAAAACTGCTTCAGTGACACAATTGGATTTTTCACCTCCATAAGTTCCACCGTATTTAAATATTTGTTTTTCTAAAAGACATAGTGAATCTCCTGGATGAGAAAACGTTTGTTCAATTGTAAAGTAATCATAACGCTTTAAATTTCCTTTGTTGAGGGTTAATTCTAATTTTTCAATCAACCATAAACTATCGATCACATAGATATATCCCTCTAAAGTGGTAGTAGCTACATTTCTTGGAATTATTTTGATTTTAGAGATTTTCTGTCCATTTCGCTCAATTTTCTCCTCCAATTTATATCTATAACTCAAAATTCCTGGAACTGATATTGGAGACATAATAGGATTCTCATGAAGATCATCTAACTGCAATAAATTCTCAAAGAAATTGAAATTAGATTTCACTGTTGTAGTGTAGTATAAAAAATAATCTTTACCACGAAGTGTGTAAGCATTTCTTACCTCTTTCACATTGTTCACTGGAGCATAAGAGCGATTGAGTTGCACTTCAACCAAATTGTAATTATCAGTCCAATCTGGTTTTTTGTCGCCATTTAGAGGGTCATCGTCCTTTTTCGTGTTTTCTTGTTTTGCTTTACGATCTATTTTTTCTGTTGCTTTAATATATACGTCTACTTTATGTTTGTGATTCCACAGATTCATTTGATCTCTTTTGTCCACGACCTTTAACATAATATCCCTACCAGGGTTATATTTTTTCGCAGATAATTCAACTGACCCAAGGTCTTTCGCTTTTGCTGGAAACAACTGGATGTCCTTAACGATGTCTATACCTCCAATTGAAATATATGTCTCTCTGTCTTCAAAACCTGGCGAGGTGACCACTAAAAAATACTCCCCTGGCATTAATGAAAGTTGATATCGTCCATTCAAATCTGCAACAGTTCGTTGACTTGCATCATTTTTTATAAAAATGCGAGCATTAGGTATGGGAGAACCCTTTTCATCTGAAACTAAACCTTTGGCAAATTGTTGCGCCACAAGGTTTGATGAAGTAGCAAAAAGAATTATTAAAAAAATTAATCTCATTGATTCTAAAGACAAATGAACAGCATATTTTGTTACAAAGTTTCTTTACTTTTTTGTTTTTGATCCTCTAAAAATGCTTGGTGGTTTACAAACCTTTTCATCATCCAAGTTTTTAAAAAATACATACCTAAGGAAGTCAATACGAAAAGGTAGTAAAACACCCATTTTGAAAAACCATCCAATATCCCCATTACTGTTACAACAATAAAAATAAGAACTGAAGCTGTTAACCAAAAATACCTCATGATGGTGTTATATGTATTCATTGTATTTTATTTTCGTTTTTAGAATCTTTTACTAATATTTGACCTTGCGGTTTCAAAATTAAATATTTACTAAAGTCTTGCTTTGTTCTAAAACCAGTTCCTATTGCAATTCCATCGGGAGATTTTACAATAACTTGTCCTTCTGTATAAATGGTGCTGTCAACTCGATTCCAAAAGAGGGTCTCAGTTTCGAGTAATTGTTTTTTTTCAAAATTGTAAAATCTGACGGAATCTTTGATATACACCATATTTTCAACATCGTTTATTTCACCATAGAGGGCGAAAAGTGTAGAAACTTTTTTACCTTCTTTATTGAAAAAATTAACGCGAAGCGAATCCTTTAGTTTTGTAATTTCTTCTTTTCCATTTGTCTTTTCAGCCGTTGCTGCAAATAATTCGATTTTGGCTTTGGCAGAATCAGCATAAATAAGTCTTAATTCTTTTGTTATTTCGTCAGGAGTATTGTAATCGATGTCTACACGTCGAATTTCTGTCATTGAATTTTCGCAAGAAAAAAGAATTCCTGTTGCACTTAATACAACAGGAATTATAAATTTCAAATAAGAGGATTTAGAATTCAAAATTATTTTAAAGATACTGAAACTCCCCAACAAGAAAGGTTCGCAGATGATGGATTTCCTTCCGTGAAAATTTCAGTATTAGAAGGTCCCATAGCTCTGTATCTTGATGCTTTTGAACCGTCTCCTGCTCGTTGCGCTAATTCTGCAGCATACAAATAATTACATTTTCTTTCGAACGTACTGGTACCACAAGAATTCGCCAATTTTGCCACACAATCAGCTGCAATCTCTAAAGCCTTAGATCGTTTAGAACCGTTTATTCCCATTGCCATGTTGTAAGCTCCTCTAATATTGTCTTTTTTGAAGAAAACAATTTCCAAAATTTCATATTCTAACTCATCCTTTTGTGTGCTGCTTGTGGACATATTGATAGCCGTTCTATACGTTGAGATGGCGTCATCATAGCGTTTCTTTGCCATTTGAAGATTTGCTTTTGCCAAGACCGCATCAATACTGTTATCAACTTTTATTATCGTGTCAACTAACATTTCGTATTCTTTACTTCCGGTACAACCTTTTTCTTTTAAAATAGTCATGAAATTATTAACGGTTTTAATTTTGGCTTCTTTCTCTTGAGGTAAAGTCTTCATAAAACCTGCCAAGTCAGGTAGAATGTCATCACAAGTTTTTATCAAGGTATTGAATACATTTGTAAGAGTTTCTTGTGTTTTCGGTGTCATTCCCGCATCTGTAATTAACTTACTAAAAACAAAATAATCATTAATTAAACGCTTTTTAATTGCTCCTTTCAAATCATCTTTTGAAGCAATATACATTTGATAGAGGTTGTTGTAATAGGTCAATAATTGAGATTCATTAAATTGAACGCCATTTTTTAATGACTGTGTATACCACTCATCAGCTTTAGCTCTATCAATAGTCGTAGTTTTTAAATAGAAACTGGCACGTGTTAGCGCATTTTTTTGATCAAAAAATGATTTGGAATCCATTCTTCCATAAATAGAAATGACAGTGTCAGCAAATAGTGCTTTTTTCGCCTTATCGGTCTCTGTTGCATTTGCATTGATAGCTGCTTGAGACATTCTTTCGTAAGCTGCTTTGTCAAAATTACCACAAATGGTTTCTGCCTTTTGATAGTAAGTTAAAGCTCCAGCGAAATTTTTCAATTTTAATTCTTCGCCTGCCAAAAATCTCATTCTGTCACATTCACGTTTTTGAATAGAGTCATTTTGAGCAAATCCAATTACGCTTGTTAACGTTAAAATTCCAAAAAGTACTGCGTTTTTCATTTTTATTTAGTTAATCTAGTTTACGTTTTCTGAACCATCTGTCGAAACTTGATGGGCAAAAAATCAAGCCCACTTGCATTCCTCCATAATTCTCTTTTAACGAAGTTGATTCATTTGTTCTCTTACCCAATTGAAAACTCAAATTTACGGATGAAAGAGACTGTTGAATCAAAATCGGAATGCCGATTCCAAATGTTGTGCCAAAGTCTGCTATTCGCTGATCAGAAAATTCATTATTCACTGTATAAACTCCCAACCGGTATGACAATTTTTCTGCAAACTTAAGAACAGATAAATTTTCAAAAAGATTTTTTTCAGGATTAAATTGAATCCCACCGTACCAACCGTATGTTTTAGTAGAATCCATGTTAGAAATTCTAGATGAACTTTGTCTGTACGAGCCAAATAATTTAAGAGTTGGATGAAGTTCTCGTGTTTGAATTCGCCATTTAGGAAGTGAAATAGCATATGAAATTCCTACAACCATTGATTCTGAGAAATATCTGTAATCTACTGTATCTGCATTCAAAACATCGTAAACAGGTCGGCCATTTGTTCCAATCGTAACATTTGAAAGAGATGAAACTGTTCGTAAACGTGAAGCGAGAGTTCTAGGCTCATAGGCTGCTGAAATAACAAATTGATGATTTTTAGATGGAGTAAACAGCAACAAAGCACTTGTGTATACAGATAAATTATTCAATCTCATAATAGTATTCTGTTCTCCAGCTGGGTATTCTGATGTGGCAGGAAGAAGTTGAGCTCTCCTTATTTTTTCTGTTGCTCCGAAGGCATATCCAACATTCGCGCCTACAGAGAACTTGATGATTTTTTTGTTTAGGGGTCTATAACTTGCTCCCCAAATAAATTCACTCATTCCTCCTTTTCCAACATACGAATAGCGCAATGAATCTACTCCCGTAAATGAATAATCAGTTATCTGATACCCTCTATTTGCATATGGCCTTAGACTAAAAACCATACCCATGTTTTTTTTCATTTTAAATCCTAAAGCATACTGATCAAGCAGATATTGTGATCTAACAACAGAAGCATCTTGTGACTCAAATTGAGAAATGCGTCCACCCATACCTAATGAAAAAAGGGTATTCCCCTGGCTCAAGAAACTATATGATGCTGGATTTTCAAGATTTAATTGTGTCGAGTCAAACTGCGAAATACCGGCGTATCCTAATGCCGAATAAATGGCGTGAGATTGCCATGATTTTTCACCAATTCCATAATATGAAAGTGGAGAGGTCGAAAAGGATTGGCCAAAACCGAAATTTATAGAAATTAGAAATAGTAAAAGTAGTCTAATGCGCATGTTTGCAAAAAATGGAATAAATTCCTTTGAGCGTTAAATTTTCGTCTGCAAAGATGTTACTTTTTTGATGGAAATCAAAATAAGAAGCGTCACCTCCTGTCACAAAAATAGTTAAGTCATCAAATTCAGCTTCATACCACTCAATTCGTTTTAAGATTTCAGCTTCGATCCCGAGGATAACACCGGATAAAATTGAATCTTTTGTTGAATTTCCTATGAGTGATTTAAAGGCAGTTTTTTTTTCCAAAGGAAGACGAGAAGTGTAATCGTTCAATGATTTAAAGCGTAAATCAATTCCCGGTGAAATACTTCCACCTCGGTATATTTTCATACTATCTAGTAAATCAAATTTCACACAAGTGCCAATATCTATGCAAAGTAAATTACCTTTATGCTCTGAATTAGCCATAGCTTCCACATTGCAAAATCGGTCAATACCAAGTGAATCAATAGACTTATATGCAGATGTAAAACTTGCAGAATAGCCTGTGGTTATTTCTAAAACCTTAGCACCTTTCTCAAACAAAGCCGATGAAAACTCCTTGGATGCAACATTTGACAAAACTATCAATTTGTTGCTCCAATCTAATTTTAAACAGTCTTCTTGGTTGCTCCTGTATACGGTCCTTATCGTGTCATTTTGAAAAACAGCAATTTTCAACGCCGTATTTCCCAAATCCATCACATAAACTTCTGTTGTATTCACCGTGCAAAGGTATGAATGACATTTAATTAAAAGAAAATTAACAGTAATTTGGACTAAAAAATAAAAAATGCTTAACTTTGCACCCACCAACGGCTGGTACCTTAGCTCAGTTGGTAGAGCAAAGGACTGAAAATCCTTGTGTCCCTGGTTCGATTCCTGGAGGTACCAC
>JACCDK010120481.1_pt1 | contig 24162 bp, 19 predicted proteins | sample 7445871 | NCBI WGS metagenome assembly JACCDK01 (sample SAMN15323436, study PRJNA562643) | freshwater metagenome | isolation source: river surface water | place: USA:Blue River Watershed | collected 2017-08-15 | reverse complement strand
GTGGCCTCGCCACGAGCCAGCGAGGGCGACAGTCGGCCCTTGGCAATCACGTGCAGGCGGTCGCTCAACTCGAACAGTTCGTCCAGTTCCTCGCTGACCACCAACACCGCGCAGCCCGCGTCGCGCAAGGCCAGGATCTCGGCGCGGATCTGGGCTGCGGCGCCCACGTCCACACCCCAGGTCGGCTGCGAGACCACCAGCAGGCGAGGGCGCGCGTCGATCTCGCGGCCGACGATGAATTTCTGCAGGTTGCCACCCGAGAGCGAGCGGGCCGCCGCGTCGGGTCCGCCCGCGCGCACATTGAATCGTTCGATGATGTCGCGGGCCTGCTGGCGCAAGGTCCGCATGCGAATCCAGCCGCCACGGCCCACCGCCTCGCGGCGCGTGAGCATCAGGTTGTGGGCCAGCCCCAGCGAGGGCACGGCGCCGCGTCCCAGGCGCTCCTCGGGCACGAAGTGCAGCCCCATGGCGCGCCGACGCCCCGGCCCCAGGCGCCCGACGTCCTGGCCGGACACCTGCACCATGGCCGGCTCGGCGCGGGTGTCCTCACCCGAGAGCGCATACAGCAGCTCGCGCTGCCCATTGCCGGAGACACCGGCGATGCCCACCACTTCACCCGCACGCACTTGCAGCGACAGGCGCTCCAGGTCGACGCCGAAGGGCGATTCACGCGTCAGGGTGAGGTCCTGCACGCGCAGCACCGTGTCGCCCAGGGCAGCCTGCCGATGCTGCAGCTGCGGCGGCTCGGCGCCGATCATGAGGCGGCTGAGGGAGGCGTTGCTTTCCTCCCGCGGGTCGCAGGTGCCGGTCACCCGCCCGGCGCGCAGCACGGTGCAGGCCGTGCACAAGGCACGGATCTCGTGCAGCTTGTGGCTGATGTACAGGATGCTGCAGCCCTCGGCGGCCAGCTGGCGCAGCACGACGAAGAGTTTCTCCACCGCCTGCGGGGTCAGCACCGAGGTGGGCTCGTCCAGGATCAGAAGCTGGGGGTCGGTCAGGAGCGCGCGGATGATCTCCACCCGCTGCATCTGGCCGACCGAGAGCGTGTGCACCGGGCGCGTGGGGTCGATGTCCAGGCCGTATTCCTGGGCCTTGGCGGTGATGCGCTGCGTGACCTCGGCCAGCGAGAGGCGCTTGTCCAGCCCCAGCCAGACGTTTTCGGCCACGGTGAGCGTGTCGAACAGGCTGAAATGCTGGAACACCATGCTGATGCCCAGGGCGCGCGCCTCCTGGGGGTTGCGCACGTGCACGGGCTGGCCGTTCCACAGCACCTGGCCTTCGTCGGGCCTCACGCTGCCGTAGATGATCTTCATCAGCGTGGACTTGCCCGCGCCGTTCTCGCCCAGGACGGCATGGATCTCTCCAGGGCGCACGGTCAGCGCCACGCGGTCATTGGCCAGAACCGCCGGATAGCGCTTGGAGATGTCGGTGAGTTGAAGCCGAGCAAGGGTCATCTCTGGGGAAGACGCAAATCAGCGGCGGCTCCGTAAATCTGCTCGCGCAGCCATCGGCCTGCGCCCGAAGCCTCCGTACGGGTATGCCAGACCTGGTAGTACACCATGCGGGGAAGGTCGACGGGGCAAGGCAGGACGGCCAGGGGCAGATGGTCGGTGTAGCGCTCGAAAAAGCGTCGCCCCGCAGTCAAGACCAGCTGGCTCTGGGCCACCATGGCGGGGATCAGCCCGAAGTATGGGCAATGCACCACACAATGACGCATCAACCCCATTTGCTCCAGGCGGTCGTCAATCAAGCCGCGCGAATAGATGGAAATCTGCAGCGGCCGTATGTGCTCCTCGGCGATCCAGGATTCGACGGTCCAGCCTGCCTTCACTGCGGGGTGCTGGTCGGACACCAGACAGGCGACCTCGTCTTCGAAAAGGGCACTGGCATGCAGATCGGCGGTGGGGTCGAACCAATTGATCAAGACCACATCGAGCTCGCCGCGGGCCAACTGCCGGTAACTCTCGGTGCGATCCACCAGGGGATACAGATCAACCTGGCAATGGGGCGCCCGCGAACGGATGCTGGCCACCAGGCTAGGCACCAGCTGCGGGCCCAGGTAATCAGAGGCCGCCACCCGGAAGGTGACTGCGTCGGTCGCGGGATCGAAGCCGCGCGCATCGGAAAAAAGCGCTTCGGCCGACCGCAGGATGCCGGCGGCGGGTTCAATCATGCGCAGGCCGACATCGGTCGGCACCATGCCGGCGCCCGAACGCACCAGGAGAGGGTCCCGGGCGAATTCGCGCAGGCGCCGCAAGGCGGCCGACACCGCCGGCTGGTGCATGCCCAGACGCAGGGCGGCACGCGAGACGCTCCGCTCGGTCAGGACGGTGTGCAACACCCTGATCGAGTGGAAATCCAGTTTGTCGAATAGGGCCTGGTCAGTCATGCGAGCCGGGGGTCCCCGGGGTCTTCCATCATTTCCCCTAGCAGGAATCCGGCCATACTTGGATCCATGGAGACCCAGACCATCCGCTTCATCCGCCGGGGCGAGTTGATAACGCTCGGCAATGTACCACCCGACCGCACCCTGCTCGAGGTGCTGCGGGAGGACCTGGGGGCCTGCGGCACCAAGGAGGGCTGCGGCGAAGGCGATTGCGGCGCCTGCACGGTGGTCGTGGCCGAACCCGAGGGCCAGGGCCTGCGCTTTCGCGCCATCAACAGCTGCATCCGGCTGGCCCACTCGGTGGATGGCCTGGCCCTGTGGACGGTCGAAGACCTCGCCGCCGCCGACGGCACCCTGCACCCCGCCCAGGAGGCGATGGTGCAATGCCACGGCTCCCAATGCGGCTTCTGCACCCCGGGCTTCGTCATGAGCCTGTTCGGGATGTACCAGCGCCATGTCCGTGACGGGCGCCCCATCACCCGCGAACTGGCGCAGGCCGACCTCTCCGGCAACCTGTGCCGCTGCACCGGCTACCGGCCGATCCTGGATGCGGCGCAGCGCATGGCTGAATTCCCCAGGGTGCGCGTGGACGAGGCAGGACTGGCCGCCAAGTTGCATGCGCTGGCGCCCCGCGATGGCGGTACGGGCGGCTACCTGCAACCCACCACCCTGCCGGCGCTGCTGGCCCTGCGCCGCGACCATCCGCAGGCGCAGCTGGTGGCAGGCTGCACCGATGTCGGCCTGTGGGTGACCAAGCAGCACCGGCGCTACCCGCAGGTGCTGGATGTGACCCGGGTCGCCGAGTTGCGACGCATCGACGAGGCCGCGGGCGTGCTGTCCATCGGGGCGGCCGTACCGCTGGCCGATGCCTTCGCGGCGCTGGTGGCCACCCGCCCCGAGCTGGCCACCTTCGCGCAGCGCTTTGCCGGCCTGCCGGTGCGCAATTCCGGCACCCTGGGCGGCAATGTGGCCAACGGCTCACCGATCGGCGACTCCATGCCCCTGCTGATCGCGCTGGACACGCAGATCGTGCTGGCCAGCGCGCGCGGCGAGCGCACCCTGGCCCTGGAAGATTTCTACACCGGCTACCGCCAGACGGTGCTGGCACCCGACGAGGTCGTGGCCCGCTTGCGGGTGCCCCTGCCCGCGACGGGCGAGTTCCTGCGGGCCTACAAGGTGTCCAAGCGCTACGACGACGACATCTCCGCGGTGTGCCTGGCCATCCGCCTGCACCGCGAAGGCGGTCGGGTCACCGGCATGCGCATCGGCGCGGGCGGTGTGGCCGCCACGCCGGCCCGTGCGCGCCAGGCCGAGGCGGCGCTGGAAGGTCAGGCCTGGACCGAAGCCGCCGCCCAGGCCGCCACCGAGGCTCTGCGCGCCGAGTTTCAGCCGATCAGCGACATGCGCGCGAGCGCAGCCTACCGCCGCGAGGTGCTGGGCAACCTGATGCACCGTTTCTGGCTCGAAAGCCAGGGCGTCCAGGGCCTGAACCTCGAGCGCTTCTCCCTCGAGCAGGTGGCGCCATGAACGCCCGTACCCCACTCGCGCCTTCCTCGCCCGCGGTGGGCGCGTCCCGCATCCACGAAAGTGCCCGCGCCCAGGTGGCGGGCGCCGCCACCTACATCGACGACATCCCCGAGGCACGGGGCACCCTGCATGCCGCGCCCATCCTCTCGCCGGTGGCCCACGGGCGCCTGCGCGGGGTGGACATTGCGGCGGCCCTGGCCGCCCCGGGCGTGCGTGGCGTGGTGCTGGCCGACGACATCCCCGGCGACCCGCTCCTGGCCACCTTCGTACACGACGAACCCATCTTCGCCACGGACACCGTGCAGCATGTGGGCCAGGTGATCGGCCTGGTTGTCGCCGACAGCGTGATGGCGGCACGGCGCGCGGCACGCCAGGTCAAGCCAGACATCGAGCCCCTGCCCGCCCTGCTGGACGCGCGCGCGGCGCATGCGGCGCAAAGCTATGTGCTGCCGCCGGTGGTGGTGCGCCGGGGCGAACCCGATACCGCACTGGCGGCGTCGCGCCACCGGCTGTCCGGGCAGCTGGAGGTGGGCGGCCAGGAGCACTTCTACCTGGAAGGCCAGATCGCCTACGCCCTGCCCCTGGAGCAGGACCAGTGGCGCATCCTCTCCAGCACCCAGCACCCAGGCGAGGTGCAGCACTGGGTGGCGCACGCCCTGGGACGGGCCAGCCACGATGTGACGGTGGAATGCCGGCGCATGGGTGGCGGCTTCGGCGGCAAGGAAACGCAGGCCGGCCAGATGGCGGTGTGGGCAGCGCTGGCGGCGCGCAAGTTCCGTGCACCCGTCAAGCTGCGCCTGGACCGCGACGACGACTTCATGGTCACCGGCAAGCGCCATCCCTTCTCCTACGACTGGCAGGTGGGCTTCGACGACCAGGGCCTGATTACCGCGCTCAAGCTCACGATGCTCGCGCACTGCGGCTTCTCGGCCGACCTGTCCGGCCCGGTGGCCGACCGCGCGATCTTCCACACCGACAACGCTTATTTCCTGTCCGACGTCGAGATCACCTCCTACCGGTGCAAGACGAACACCCAGAGCCACACCGCCTTTCGCGGCTTCGGCGGTCCGCAGGGCGTGATCGTGATCGAGGCCCTCCTGGGCGATATCGCCCGGCACCTGGGCCTGGACCCGCTGGACGTGCGCCGGCGTAATTTCTATGGCGTGCAGGAGCGCAACGTCACGCACTACCAGATGAAGGTCGAGGACAACATCCTGGACCCCCTGGTCACCCGCCTGGAAGCCGACAGCGGCTACCGCGCCCGGCGCCAGGCCCTGGCCACCTGGAACGCGAACAGCCCGGTGATCAAGCGCGGTCTGGCCATCACGCCGGTGAAGTTCGGCATCAGCTTCACCGCCACCCTGTTCAACCAGGCCGGTGCGTTGGTGCACGTCTACACCGATGGCAGCGTGCAGCTAAATCACGGCGGCACCGAGATGGGCCAGGGCCTGCACACCAAGGTCATGCAGGTGGTGGCCGACGAACTGGGCGTGCCCTTCGAGCGGGTGCGCTGCACCGCCACCGAAACCGGCAAGGTACCCAACGCCTCGGCCACTGCGGCCTCCGCCGGCACCGACCTCAATGGGCGGGCGGCGCAGTTCGCGGCGCGCAACATCCGCGACAACCTGGCGGCCTTCGTGGCGGGCCTGGACGGCTGCGGCGCAGGCGCGGTGCATTTTGCGGGCGGGCAGGTGATCTCGCCCAAGACCACGCGCGCTTTCGACGAGGTGGTGCGCATGGCCTATGCCAACCGCATCCAGTTGTGGAGCGACGGTTTCTACCGCACACCCAAGATCCACTACGACAAGACCACCCTCACCGGCCGGCCCTTCTACTACTTCAGCTATGGCGCCGCCTGCACCGAGGTGGCCATCGACACGCTCACCGGCGAGACGCGCGTACTGGCCGTGGACATCCTGCACGACGTGGGCACCTCCATCAACCCGGCCCTCGACATCGGGCAGATCGAGGGCGGCTACCTCCAGGGTGTGGGCTGGCTCACCACCGAACAACTGGTGTGGAACGAGCGCGGGCGCCTGGCCACACATGCCCCCAGCACCTACAAGATCCCCGCCACCGGCGACGTGCCGGAACACTTCCGGGTGGACCTCTGGCCCGAGGCGAACCGCGAAGACAACGTGGGCGGCAGCAAGGCGGTGGGCGAGCCGCCCTTCATGCTCGGGATCAGCGCCTGGGAGGCGATCCGCGACGCCGTCGCGGCTGCGCGCCTGGGCAAGCGTGTGGTGATGCAAGCGCCCGCCACCCCCGAGAACGTGCTGCGCGCGCTGCGGCCGCAAGCCTTCGGCTGATCACCTCCCCGACCACACCGTACCGACGGACGACGCGGACATTCCCGCGCGTTCCGGGCTTGCGCGCTTGATTGATTAACATCCCTGCAAACCAGAAGCCGGAGACCTACTTTGGAAGTTTCATTCAGCCGGGAGATCGAGTCGCTGCGCCTGGGCGCCGGCGAGACCTTCCATGGCGAGGGCATCCTCGCCATCACCAAGGCCCTGCTGCAGTCGGGCGTGGCCTATGTCGGCGGCTACCAGGGTGCACCGGTCTCGCACCTGCTGGACGTGATGGTCCAGGCCAAGCCCTACATGAGCGAGCTGGGCGTGCATGTCGAGGCCTGCGCCAACGAGGCCTCGGCCGCAGCCATGCTGGGCGCATCCATCCACTACCCGCTGCGCGGCGCCGTCACCTGGAAATCCATCGTCGGCACCAACGTGGCCTCCGACGCCTTGGCCAACCTGGCTTCGCCTGGCGTGGTGGGCGGCGCGCTGATCGTGGTGGGCGAGGACTACGGCGAAGGCGCCTCGGTGATCCAGGAGCGCACGCATGCCTACGCCCTGAAATCCACGATGTGCCTGCTGGATCCGCGCCCCGACCTGACCCGGATGGTGGACATGGTGGAACACGGCTTTCGCCTGTCGGAAGCCTCGAACATGCCCGCCATCCTGGAGCTTCGCATCCGGGCCTGCCACGTGCGAGGCAGCTTCGAGACCAAGGACAACCAGCCGCCCAGGATCTCCACCCGCCAGTGGATGGCGGACCCCGCCAAGTTCGACTACATGCGCCTGGCCCACCCGCCGGTGACCTTCGCGCAGGAAAAACTCAAACACGACAAGCGTATTCCGGCGGCGCGCCAGTACATCCTGGACCACCAGCTCAATGAACTGATGCCGGGTCGGCATGACGACCTGGGCATCGTGGTCCAGGGCGGCCTGTACAACGCGCTGATTCGCGCCTTGCAGCAGCTGGGCCTGGCCAACGCCTTCGGCGAGAGCGACATCCCGCTGCTGGTGCTGAACGTCACCTACCCGCTGGTGCCCGAGCAGGTCGCCGACTTCTGCGCGGGCAAGCGCGCGGTCATGGTGGTGGAAGAAGGCCAACCCGAATACATCGAGCAGGACATCGCCACGATGCTGCGCCGGCGCGACATCCAGACTCGCCTGCATGGCAAGGACCTGCTGCCCCTGGGGGGCGAATACAGCGTGGAGGTGATTGCCGGCGGCCTGGTGCCTTTTGCCCGCAGCTACCTGGGCGAGGCCACCGCCGATTCGGCGAGCCAGTGGCTCACGTCCAACCGCGAACGCCGTGCCGCCGTCTCGGCGCAATTGACGAAGCCGCTGCCCCCGCGACCGCCGGGCTTTTGCATCGGCTGCCCGGAGCGCCCGGTCTTCTCGGCGCTGAAGCTGGCGCAGCAGGACATCGGCCCGGTGCATGTGGCCGCCGACATCGGCTGCCACGCGCTGGGCACCTTCGAGCCCTTTTCCACCGGCCACTCCATCCTGGGCTACGGCATGAGCCTGGCCAGTCGCGCGGGCGTCTCGCCCATGATGCAGCGGCGCACCCTGGCCATCATGGGCGACGGCGGCTTCTGGCACAACGGCCTGCTTACCGGCGTGCAGTCGGCCCTGTTCAACGGCGACGACGCGGTGCTCCTGATTTTCAAGAACGGCTACACCTCGGCCACCGGCACGCAGGACCTGATCTCCACGCCCACCGATGCGGCCAAGGCACTGGCCCAGGACAAGGGCAACAGCCTGGTCCACACCGACCGCACCATCGAATCCACGCTGGAGGGCCTGGGCGTGAAGTGGATGCGCAAGGTCCACACCTACGAGGTGGACACCATGCGCAGCACGCTCAAGGAGGCCTTCACCGCCGACTTCAACGGCCTGAAGGTCATCATCGCCGAGGGCGAATGCCAACTCGAACGCCAGCGCCGCATCAAGCCCTGGATCGCCAGCCTTCTCAAGCAAGGCGAGCGTGTGGTGCGCGTGAAGTACGGCGTCGATGAAGACGTGTGCAACGGCGACCACGCCTGCATCCGCCTCTCGGGCTGCCCCACCCTCACCCTCAAGGACAACCCCGACCCGCTCAAGGTCGACCCGGTGGCCACCGTCATCGACGGCTGCGTGGGCTGCGGCCTGTGCGGTGCTAACGCGCACGCAGCCACGCTGTGCCCGAGCTTCTACCGCGCCGAGGTGGTGCAGAACCCGCGTTGGCACGAGCGTCTGTGGGCCGGTGTGCGCCGCACACTGGTGCGCACCCTGCAGCCAGCGTCATGACCCACCCCCGACGCGCCTTCGACGCCTCCCCCTCCATGCGAGGTGCGCACCATTGCGTCGCCGAAACGGTTTCCGAAAGAGACAAGGCATGAATCACGAAAAGCCCATCACCCTCCTGCTGTGCGCTCTCGGTGGCGAAGGCGGTGGCGTCCTGACCGAATGGCTGATCGAGACCGCGCGCCATGCCGGCTACGCGGCGCAGGCCACCTCCATCCCCGGCGTGGCCCAGCGCACCGGCGCGACCACCTACTACCTGGAAGTCTTTCCTGTGCCCCTGGCCGACCTGGCCGGGCGGCGCCCCGTCTTCAGCCTGAACCCGGTGCCGGGCGCGCTCGACGCCCTCGTGTCGTCCGAGCTGCTCGAGACGGTGCGTCAGGTGGGCCAGGGCATGAGTTCACCCGATCGCACCCGCGTGATCACCTCCTCCAGCCGCAGCCTCACCACGCTCGAGCGCATGCAGATGGGGGACGGCCGTGTCGATGTGACCGAACTCGCCCGCGTCGTGCAGGCCTTCAGCCGCGAGCACCATGTGTTTGACATGTCGGCCCTCGCGCGTGAGTGCGGCACGGTGGTCAGCGCGGTGATGCTCGGCGCGATCGCCGGTAGCGGCCTGCTGCCGTTCCAGCGCGCCGACTACGAGGCCGTGGTGGGCGCAGGCGGCGGCGCGGCGGCCCAGGCCAGCCTGCGCGGATTCGCGCGGGCCTTCGACATCGTGAGCGGCGCGCAGGCGCAATCCGCACTGGTGCAGGCGCTGCTGGTCGACGACGACCTCGCGACCGCACCCACGCCGTCTGGGGCCGACGCCGAGGTGCTGGCCCGCTTTCCGCAAGCCGTGCAGGCCATGATGGCCCTAGGCCTGGCGCGCCTGACCGATTACCAGGGCCCGGGGTATGCGGCGCTCTACGCGCAGCGCCTGGCCCGCGTGCTGGAGGCCGAACGCGCCGTCGACCCGGCCGGCGCGCAGGGCTACGCCATCACCACCGAGATGGCCCGCTGGCTGGCGCTGTGGATGGCGTTCGACGACATCGTGCGTGTGGCCGACCTCAAGAGCCGCGAGAGCCGCTGGCACCGTGTGCGCACCGAGGTGCGCGCCAAGGACGACGACCTGCTGCAGGTCTGGGACCACTTCAAGCCCGGCGTGCCCGAGTTCGCCGCGCTGCTGCCGCCGGCGCTGGGCGCGCGCCTGCAGGCCTGGGACCGCCGCCGCATCGCCGCGGGCAAGACAGCCTGGGCCCTGCCCTTGAAGGTCGGTACGCACTCGGTGCGCGGCATGCTGGCCCTGCGCGCCCTGGCCTCGCTCAAATGGCTGCGGGTGCGGGGCAGCCGGTATGCGAACGAGCAGACCATGATCGAGCGCTGGCTGGAGGGCGTGGTGCAGGGCACGCGCCGCCACTGGGCCCTGGGCCACGAGATCGCGTCATGCGGTCGTCTGATCAAGGGCTACGGCGCCACCAACGAGCGGGGCAAGGACAACCTGCTGCACGTACTGGACCACCTGGCCCCGGGCGCCGACGCCGCGGCTGCGGCCCTGGGCATCCAGGCGGCCCGTGAGGCGGCCCTGGCCGACGAAGCCGGCACCGCCCTGGATGCGGCGCTGCGCGCCCATGGCGCACCGGCCCGCCCGATCAAGGCCCAGCCCATACGGTGGGTGAGAAAACCGGCCGCTCCGGCAGGTATATCCCACTGAGGAAAACCAGCATGGCCCCCCGGGGCGTTTGCTTATAAAAATCTTCGTTTTAGACCCCTACCAAACCCGACCCGAGGACACCTCATGCTCCAACAGAAGACCCCCTTTGCCGTGCGCGCCCTGACCGTCGCCGGCGTCCTGGCCGCAGCAACGCTGAGCGCACAGGCCCAGACGGTCAACGTCAAGATGTCCAGCTGGGTGCCCGCCCAGCACGCCCTGAACCCCGGCCTGCAAGCCTGGGGCGAGAGCCTCAAGCGCGCTTCCGGCGGCACGATCAACCCCACGCTGTTCCCCGCCGAACAACTGGGCAAGGCCTTCGACCACTACGACATGGCGCGTGACGGCATCACCGACTTCGCCTACGTCAACCCGGGCTACCAGCCGGGGCGCTTCCCCATCATCGCGGGTGCCTCGCTGCCCTTCCTGTTCTCCAACGGCAAGAGCGGCTCGGCCGGCATCGACGACTGGTACCGCAAGTACGCCGCCACCGAGATGAAGGACGTGAAGTACTGCTTCGCCTTCGTGCACGACCCCGGCACCATCCACAGCCGCAAGAAGATCACCTCGCCCACCGAGATCCGTGGCATGAAGGTGCGTCCGGCCAACGGCACCGTCGGCCAGATGGTCACTGCCCTGGGCGGCACCAACGTGCAGTCCTCGGCCCCCGAGGCGCGTGACATCCTGGAGCGCGGCGTGGCCGATGCCATCACGTTCCCCTGGGGTTCGATCAGCCTCTTTGGCATCGACAAGGTGGTCAAGTTCCACCTGGACGTGCCGATCTACGTCACGCCCTTCGTCTGGATCATGAACAAGGGCAAGTACGACGCCCTGAACGCCGCCCAGAAAAAAGCGGTGGACGATCACTGCACCGCCGAGTGGGCCGAGAAAGTGGCGGGTCCCTGGGCCGACATGGAAGCAGCAGGCCGCACCAAGCTCGTGAGCGCCCCGGGCCACGAAGCCACCAAGCTGACCCCCGAGCAGCTCAATGCCTGGCGCCAGGCCACATCGGCTGGCGAGCAAGCCTGGGCCGATAGCGTGCGCAAGGTGGGCCAGGACCCCAAGGCCGTGATGGACGGCCTCAAGTCCAGCCTGGTGAAGTTCAAGGCGGCACTCTGATCGCCTGATCCCCAACGGGGCGGCGTGGGCGCGCAAGCGCTCCCCCGCCCCGTTTTGCGCATGCAAGCCCCATGAAAAAACAGAATTTCTCGGACCGGTTCATCGATGGCATCGAATGGATCGCGGCGGTGTTCGTGGGTCTGGTGGCCCTGAACATCTTCGTCAACGTCCTGCTGCGAAAATTTTTCGCGACCTCCATCCCCGACCACTATGACCTGGGGCGCATGCTCCTGGGTATTCTGATCTTCTGGGGAATCGCTGCCACCAGCTACCGGGGCGGTCACATCACGGTGGACCTGCTCTGGAGCGCCGTCAGCCCACGTGCCAAGCGCGCGATCGACGTGTTCGCCACCCTGGTGCTGCTGTTCGTCGTCCTGGTGCAGACCATCATGCTGTTCGACAAGGTGGCCCAGACCTACATCGACAACGTCCTGACCTACGACCTGAACATGCCAACCTGGCCCTTTTACGCCCTGGCCTGGACGGGCGACGTCGTGGCCGTGATCCTGATCGGCCTGCGCACCTGGCGCCTGGTGTTCTCGCCCGAGTCCCTGCACGACGACCATTTCGATTCCGTACCCGCCAGCCAAGAATAAGAACCTCGTGGACAACGATCTCATTGCCGTTCTCGGCTTCATCGCCCTCTTCGCTCTGATGCTGCTGCGCGTGCCGGTGGGCATGGCCATGGGCCTGGTGGGCATCACCGGTTACGCCGTGCTATCGGGGGCCGGCCCGGCCCTGAAGCTGGTGGGACAGACCTCCCTGCGCACCGTCACCGACTACAACTTCGGCGTGATACCCATGTTCATGCTGATGGGGGCCTTCGTCTCCGTCTCCGGCCTGAGCCGGGAGATGTTCCAGGCCGCCAACTCCCTGATCGGCCACGTGCGCGGTGGCCTGGGCGCGGCCACTGTGCTGGCCTGTGGCGGGTTCTCGGCGATCTGCGGTTCTTCAGTGGCCACCGCAGCCACCTTCTCCAGCGTCGCCTACCCCGAGATGCGTCGCTACGGCTACCCGCAGTCCTTTGCCACCGGCGTGATCGCCGCCGGCGGCACGCTGGGCATCATGATCCCGCCCTCGACGGTCCTGGCGGTGTACGCCATCCTCACGCAGCAGGACATCGGCAAGCTGTTCGTGGCCGGCCTCATCCCTGGCCTGCTAGCGATCCTGATGTACGTGCTGACCATTGTCGTGATCGTGCGTATGCGCCCGAACTGGCTGCCTGCGGGTCACCTGCGCCCCTGGGGCGAGAGGGTCCGGGATTTCAAGGCGGTGTGGGCTCCGCTGGTGCTGTTCATCTTCGTGATCGGCGGTCTGTACGGTGGTCTGTTCACGCCCACCGAGGCCGGCGGGGTGGGCGCGTGCGGCGCATTCATCCTGGGGCTGGTGCGGGGCAAGCTGGATCGCCCCAAGGTCAAGGAAGCCCTGCTCTCGTCCACACGCACGTCGGCGGCGGTCTTCACGATCCTGATCGGCGCGCTGATGTTCGGATACTTCCTGACCATCACCCAGACGCCGCAGAAGATCGCTGGCTTCCTCACGGGCATGGGGATCGGGGCCTACGGCGTACTGATGTTGATCCTGGTGATGTACCTGATCCTGGGTTGTCTGATGGACGCGATGGCCATGATCATCCTGACCGTGCCGATCATCTACCCGGTGATCGTGCAGCTCGGGTTCGACCCAATCTGGTTCGGCGTCATCATCGTGATGACGGTGGAACTGGGGCTGATCACGCCGCCCGTGGGCATGAACGTTTTCGTGATCAAGAGCGTATTGCCGGAAAACAGCTTCTCGACCATCTACCGCGGGGTATCCCCCTTCGTGGTGACCGACATCATCCGCCTGGCGATCCTCGTGGCCTTCCCGGCGATCTCGCTGTGGCTGCCAAAGACCATGGGTTGAGGCCCTGCGGCTCACGCCCCCTCCAAGCCCCGCACCGGCGGGGCTTGTTCATTTCAGGGCCCCTTCGCCCCTGCGCTGAACCACGCCCCGACCCACGCACGTTCATCCTCGGTGATCCCCGTGGCGTTGTTCATCGGCATGAGCCGCGTCACCACCACCTGCTGGTAGATCGCCTGCGCCTGCTGGGTGATCGACGCCGGCGTATCCAGCCGCACGTTCTTCATCTGCACCTGCGCGCCGTGGCAAGACAGGCAGCGTTGTTCGATCACCGACTGCACCTGGGCGAAGGTCGGCGCCGCCTGCGCCGGGGCGGCTGCAGCCTTGGGAGCCGCGGGCACCAGCCAAGCCATCACCCCCAGGATCACCACCACCCCCACCACCGCATACGGTAGCGGGTGCCGGTTGCGCCCCAGCTTCCAGCCATGACGCAGCACGAAGAACTGGCGAATCGCTGCGCCCGCAAACATCATCATCACCAGCACCACCCAGTTGTGCGGATGGCTCCAGGTGAAGCTGTAGTGGTTGGACAGCATCGCAAACAACACGGGCAGCGTGAAGTAGGTGTTGTGCACGCTGCGCTGCTTGCCGCGCTTGCCATGCACCGGATCCACCGGCTCGCCCGCCTGGATGGCCGCCACCATCTTGCGCTGGCCCGGAATGATCCAGAACAACACGTTGGCGCTCATGGCCGTGGCGATCATCGCCCCCACCAACAGGAAGGCCGCACGCCCTGCGAACAGGTGGCACGCCAGCCACGATGCGATCACCACCAACACCGCCACCAACGCACCCACCAGGGTGTCGCCCCCCTCGCGGTCGCCGAACAGGCGGCACACCGCGTCGTACAGCAGCCAGAACACCACCAGGAAGGCCAGTGCCGCGGCAATGGCGGCAGGCGGCGCCCAGTCCATGCGGGTGGGGTCGATCAGATAGGCCCGCGCGTTCCACAGGTAAGACACGGCCAGCAGCGCAAAGCCGGAGAGCCAGGTGCTGTAGCTTTCCCAGTAGAACCAGTGCAGGTGCGAGGGCAGCTTGGGCGGCGCCAGTGCGAACTTCACCGGGTGGTAGAAGCCGCCGCCATGGACGGCCCAGAGCTCGCCGCTCACGCCCTGCTTCTTCAGGTCGTCATCGACCGGGGGCGTGAGGCTGGAATCGAGAAAGACGAAATAGAACGAGGAGCCGACCCAGGCAATGGCGACGATCACGTGCAGCCAGCGCACCAGCAGGTTGGCCCAGTCGAGGAGGTAGCTTTCCATGGCGATGAATACCTTCAGGACTGCTCACCACCGCGGGCGCTCTGAGCAGGAAGGGCCGCGAACCTAGGGCTTGCTGGCAAGCCCGGCACCGCTGCGGCTACAGGGACAGATACAGGCGCAAGTGTAAGCAGTTTCAGGGCGCCACCGAAGCGGCGACCGCATCACCCGACATCAGGAGCAATTGCGCCGCCACCGCCACCGCGATCACCTCCGGCTGCTTGCCGGTGATCCCCGGCATGCCGATGGGACAGGTGATGTGCGCCAATTCCGAATCGGTGTATCCCCGCTGCGCCAGCCGGTGGCGAAACGTCGCCCACTTGGTCTGGCTGCCAATGAGACCGATGAAAGGCAGGTCGCCGCGTTCGCGATGACGGCGCAGGCAGGCCGCCACGATGTCCAGGTCCTCGGCATGGCTGAAGCTCATGACCAGCACCCGGCTGCCCGGGGCCAGGTCCGCGACCGCCGCCTGCACCGGGTCGGAATGTTCGCAGCGCACGTTCGCAGCGACCGCGTCGGGGAAGACCTCGTCCCGGCTATCGATCCAGGTGATCGCAAAAGGCAGCGGCGCCAGCACCTGGACCAGCGCCCGGCCCACATGCCCGCCCCCGAACAGGGCCATCGGCACGCGCGCTGGCGCCAGGCGATCCGCCAGGAGCGTGGCCTCGGCAGCGCCCACGCGTTCGAAGCGCAGATGCACCACCCCGCCGCAGCACTGCCCCAGGCTGGGGCCCAGGGGATAGCGATGCACCATCTCGCGGCCCGGTGTCGACACCTCCGCCAGGAACGCACATGCCTGCGCGATAGCCTGAAATTCGAGTTGCCCTCCGCCGATCGTGCCGGCCACCGCGTCCGGCCAGACCAGCATCCAGGCGCCCGCTTCGCGTGGCACCGACCCCTCGGTGGTCTCGACCCGAACGAGGACGCCCGCCTGGCGCGCCAGGCGGGCGAGGGCATCGGACAGGGACAGGTGCGTCATGGGTTTCGGACCTCTGAGGGAGAAGTATGCTTGCGCCCATTGCAGGAGACACCATGCGCGATTCGAACACCCCTGACCGGCCCGTTGCCATGCGCACCCCGCACGCCGCCGCAAGCCTGCCATTGCTCGCCGCTGCGGCACTGGCCGCTCTCTTGGCCGGTTGCGCCACGCCACCGCCACCGCCACCACCCGCAGCCCCGCCTGTACGCCCCGCACCGCCAGTGAGCGATGTCCGCCCGGCGCCACGTCCCGAAGCCGCGCCGGCTGCTGCACCCGGACCCGCGCCCGCACCTGGCGTGCGCGCTTCGGCTGCCGCTACGCCGCGCGAGTACCGCCGCGACGCTGCCCAGCACCTGTACGGACAGAACCGCGCACGCATCTACCCGGGACGCCTGCCACCCATGCTGTATGCGATCGGAGTGCTGCAGGTGGAAGTGGACGCGGGCGGCCAGGTGCGCCAACTCACGTGGATGCGCGCGCCGCGCCATGCGCCAGAAGTGATCGCCGAAATCGAGCGCACGGTACGGGCCGCCGCGCCCTTCCCGGCACCGGCGCGCATGGGGCGCGTGACCTACACCGACACCTGGCTCTGGGACCGTAGCGGCCGCTTCCAGCTCGATACGCTCACCGAGGGCCAGAACTAGGCCCTCGCGTTCAAGAGCCGCGGTAGGTCGAATAGCTCCACGGGCTGCATAGCAGCGGCACGTGGTAGTGGGCGGCGGTGTCCGCCACCCCGAAGTCCAACGGCACCTGGTCCAGGAAAGGCGGATCGGGCAGCTGCACGCCGCGCGATCTAAAGTACGCAGCCACCTCAAAGACGAGGCGATAGGTACCACGCTCCAGGCTGGCGTTGTCGTACAGCGGGCCATCGGGGTTGCGGCCATCGGCATTGAGGACGAATCGCTTGACCAGCTGCGGCTCGCCGCCGCCGGTGCGATACAGAGCCACCGCCATGCCGCCGGCCGGCGTGCCGTGCATCGTGTCCAGAACGTGCGTGCTCAATCCCATGTCTAGCCCCCGAATCAGTAGACACCAGTGTATACAGTTGTTCCGTGCCCCCTTATTATGAGTGGATGCACACGATCGAGACCACCACCGGCACGATCGCCGAGGCCCTGACGCGGGCCATCGCGGCGCACCGCCTGCAACCCGGAACCAAGCTGGCCGAGCAAAAGCTCGCCGACCATTTCGGCGTCTCGCGCACGCTGGTGCGCCAGGCCTTGTTCCAGTTGGCGCAAAACCGCCTGGTGCGTCTGGAACCCGCGCGCGGCGCCTTCGTGGCCGCGCCTACCGTCAACGAGGCCCGCCAGTTGTTCGCCGTGCGCCGCATGCTGGAAGGCGAGATGGCCCGCACGTTCGCCCGAGAGGCCACGCCCTCCCACATCAAGGCCCTGCGCGAGCACATCGCCCAGGAACAGGCTGCGGCCGAAGCCGGCGACAGCACCCGCCGCAACGAGCTGCTCGGTGACTTCCATGTGCGCATGGCCGAACTTCTGGGCAACGAGGTCCTGGCCCAGATCCTGCGTGAGCTGGCCTCGCGCAGCTCACTGATCTCGCTGATGTACCAGCGTGACGGCGCTGCCGAACACTCCAGCGAGGAACACCTGCAGATCGTGCGCGCACTCGCCGCCCGCGACGAAGAGCGCGCCGTGCGCCTCATCATCGAACACCTTGAACATGTAGAAGCCAGCCTGGACTTCGACCGGGCCATCCCCACCCAGGACATCGCCCAGGCGCTGTCCGCCTGACCCTTTGTCATGATCTACGACAGCACCGCCCCCTACCCTCGTGACCTGGTCGGCTACGGCCGCAATCCGCCGCACGCGCGCTGGCCCGGCCAGGCTCGCGTGGCCGTGCAGTTCGTCCTCAATTACGAGGAGGGCGGCGAAAACGCAGTGCTGCACGGAGACGCCGGCTCCGAACAATTCCTCTCCGAGATGTTCAATCCGGCGGCCTACCCCGACCGGCATATGAGCATGGAGGGCATCTACGAATACGGCTCGCGCGTGGGCGTGTGGCGTCTGCTGCGCGAGTTCGAGAAACGCCAGCTGCCTCTCACCGTCTTCGGCGTGAGCACCGCGCTGCAGCGTCACCCCGAGCTGACAGCTGCCCTGCGCGAGATGGGTCACGAAATCGCCTGCCACGGCTGGAAGTGGATCCACTACCAGAACATCGACGAAGCCACCGAGCGTGAACACATGCGCCTGGCCATGGACATCCTGCAGAAGATGACCGGCGAACGCCCCGTGGGCTGGTACACCGGCCGCGATAGCCCCAACACCCGACGCCTGGTCGCCGATGACGGCGGCTTCGAATACGACAGCGACTACTACGGCGAAGACCTTCCCTTCTGGATGAAGGTACGTCGCACCGACGACCAGGTCGTGCCGCATCTGGTGGTGCCATACACGCTCGACGTGAACGACATGCGCTTTGCCCTGCCCCAGGGCTATTCGCATGCCGACCCCTTCTTCCAGTACATGCGCGACACGTTCGATGCGCTCTACGCCGAAGGCGACGAGGCCCCCAAGATGATGAGTGTGGGCATGCACTGCCGGCTGCTCGGGCGCCCGGGCCGCATCGTGGCCTTGCAAAAGTTTCTGGACCATATCGCGCGCCATGACCGCGTGTGGGTCTGCCGGCGCGTGGACATCGCGCGGCACTGGAAGCAGGTCCATCCCTATCCGGAGGCACGCGCGTGAGCCTGACCCTGGCACAACTGAACGCCGCACCGCCGGACGAGGCGGTGGCGCTGCTGGACGGGCTGTACGAGCACTCCCCCTGGATCGTGCGGGCAGCGCTGGCGCAGCGACCCTTCGCCTCGCTGGCCGCCCTCAAGCATGCCTGTGCCCAGGTCGTGGCACAGGCCACGCGCGAGCAGCAACTGGCCCTGATCCGCGCCCACCCGGAACTTGCGGGCAAGGCCATGGTGAGCAAGAGCCTCACCGCCGAATCCACTGGCGAGCAAAGCCGCGCGGGACTTACCAACTGCACGCCCGCCGAATTCGAGACCCTGCAAAAACTCAACGCCGACTACAACGCGAAGTTCGGTTTTCCCTTCATCCTGGCGGTGCGCGGGCCACGCGGCACGGGCCTGACCCGCACGCAGATCATCGAGACCTTCACCCGCCGACTGGCCCATCCGCCCGCCTTCGAGCTGGCCGAATGCCTGCGCAACATCCACCGTATCGCCGAGATCCGCCTGAACGACAAGTTCGGCGTGTCCTCCGTGCTGGGCGATCTGGTGTGGGACTGGCAAGAGGCCCTGGCCGTCTACAGCGACCCGGGCTTCAAGGAAAAGGGCCAGCTCACGGTCACCTACCTCACCGACGCCCACATCCAGGCCGCCGCCTTCATCGCCCGCGAGATGCAAGCCTGCGGCTTCGACGAGGTCACCACCGACGCGGTGGGCAATGTGGTGGGCGTCTACCACGGCGCCTCGCGTGACGCGAAGCGGCTTCTCACGGGCTCGCACTACGACACCGTGCGCAATGGCGGCAAGTACGACGGGCGCCTGGGCATCTTCACGCCCATGGCCTGCGTGCGCGAACTGGCCCGCGCCGGGCGACGACTGCCCTGCGGCATCGAGGTCGTGGCCTTCGCTGAAGAAGAAGGCCAGCGTTACAAGGCCACCTTCCTGGGCTCGGGCGCCCTCACCGGCGCATTTGATCCGGCCTGGCTGGACCAGAAGGATGCGGACGGCCTCTGCATGCGCGACGCGATGAAGGCCGCCGGCCTGCCCGCGACGCTCGAGGCGATCCACGCGCTGCGCCGCGACCCGACCCGCTACCTGGGCTTTGTCGAGGTGCACATCGAACAGGGCCCGGTGCTCAATGAACTGGACCTGCCCCTGGGTGTCGTCACCTCCATCAATGGCAGCGTGCGATTCCTGTGCGAGGTCACCGGCATGGCCAGCCACGCGGGCACCACGCCCATGGACCGCCGGCGCGACGCCGCCGCCGCCGTGGCCGAACTCGTTCTGTTCGTCGAGCGCCGCGCCGCGCAGGACGGCGACAGCGTAGGCACGGTGGGCATCCTGCAGGTGCCTGGCGGCTCCACCAACGTGGTGCCCGGGCGCTGCCAGTTCACCCTCGACCTGCGCGCCCCCACCGACGCCCAACGCGACGCCCTGGTGGCCGACGTGCTGCGCGAGCTGCACGCCTTGTGCGAGCGCCGTGGCGTGCATGCCAGCACCGAAGAAACCATGCGCGCTGCCGCAGCGCCCAGCGCACCCGCCTGGCAAGCGCGCTGGGAGCGTGCGGTGCAGGCCCTGGGCGCGCCCGTGTTCCACCTGCCCAGTGGCGCTGGCCACGACGCGATGAAGCTGCACGAAGTGATGCCGCAGGCCATGCTCTTTGTGCGCGGACTCAACGCGGGCATCAGCCACAACCCGCTGGAAAGCTCCACCAGCGACGACATCGACCTGGCCGTACGCGCCTTCCAGCACCTGCTGGAGCAATTGGCCCACGCATAGGCCGAAGAAAAAACATCATGACCGACTACGAAAAACTCGACGCCTGGATCGACGCCCACTTTGACGAGCAGGTGCGCTTCCTGCAAGAACTCGTGCGCGTGCCCACCGACACGCCCCCGGGCAACAACGCGCCGCATGCCGAGCGCACCGCCCAGCTCCTGGCCGATTTCGGCTTCGAGGCCGAGCAGCACCCCGTGCCAACCGACGAGGTGAAGGCCGCCGGCCTGGAGTCGATCACCAACCTGATCGTGCGTCGCTACTACGCCAAAGACCGCAGCCCCGAGGGTCGGCCAGCCACTGGGCGGGTGGTGGCCCTGAACGCCCACGGTGACGTGGTGCCTCCCGGCGAGGGCTGGACGCATGACCCGTATGGCGGCGAAATCGTCGACGGGCGCCTCTACGGGCGTGCCGCTGCCGTGAGCAAGAGCGACTTCTCCAGCTTCACCTTCGCGGTGCGCGCCCTCGAATCCCTGGGCCTGCCCTTGCAAGGTGGCATCGAGCTGCACTTCACCTACGACGAGGAGTTCGGCGGCGAGCTCGGCCCGGGCTGGCTGCTGAAAAAAGGCCTGACCCGCCCCGACCTGATGATCGCAGCCGGCTTCAGCTACGAGGTCGTCACCGCGCACAACGGCTGCCTGCAAATGGAGGTCACGGTCAACGGCCGCATGGCCCATGCCGCGATTCCCGACACGGGCATCGACGCGCTGCAGGCGGCGGTCAAGATCCTGAACGCCCTGTACGCGCAGAACACCCTGTACAAGCAGGTCACCTCGCAGGTGGCGGGCATCAAGCACCCCTACCTGAACGTAGGACGCATCGAAGGCGGCACCAACACCAATGTGATCCCCGGCAAGGTGAGCTTCAAGCTCGATCGCCGCATGATCCCCGAGGAAGACCCGGTAGCGGTCGAGGCCTCCATCCGTGAAGTGATCGCCCAGGCCGCCGCGCAGTGCCCCGGCATTCAGGTGGACGTGCGCCGCATCCTGCTGGCGCGGGCCCTCAAGCCCCTGCCTGGTAACCGCCCTCTGGTCGAGGCCCTGCAAAAGCACGGGCAATCCGTGTTCGGCCAGCCCCTGCCCGCCATGGGCACGCCCCTGTACACCGACGTACGCCTGTACGGCGAAGCCGGCATTCCGGGCGTGATCTACGGTGCCGGTCCGCGCACGGTGCTCGAGTCGCACGCCAAGCGGGCCGACGAGCGCCTAGAAATTGAGGACCTGCGCCGTGCGACCCGCGTGATCGCCCGGGCCCTGCGGGACCTGCTCGCCTGACCCCGACGATGACTCAGCGCACCCGCCCCCGCCTGAACAGGTTGACGACGGCCAAAAGCACCACCGCCCCGACCAGCGACACCAGGAAGGAGCCGATGCTGATGCCCTCGTTGATGGAACTGACTCCCACCATGGGCGAGACCACCCAGCCGGCGATGAAGGCGCCGACGATCCCGACAATCACGTTCAACAGAATCCCCTGCTGCGCGTCGGTGCGCATGACCAGGCTGGCGAGCCAGCCGACGACACCCCCGACGATGAGCCAGATCAGAAAGTTCATGACGACACTCCTTTGCGACACGCGCACTATTGGCAGCCGCCCGGCCTGCGGGCGTAGTCGCGTGCGCGTCGCCGCCGTGCGGGGGGCTCGCTTGGGCGCGTCGGACGGCCCTTACCGGCCCACCACGAATCCTTTAGACCTCACCCCTGCAGCCAAGGGTTTGACCGGGAATCCGCTCAGTGAGCGGCACCCTTTTTGCATGTAACGTTCCTTTTAAATCCATCCTCAGTACGGAGTAGCCATGACCAAGCGCACCTTCCTCAAGACCACCGCCGCCCTCGCCCTCGCCGCCTCCTTCGGCACCGCGGGCGCGCAGGCGCTCACCCCGATCAAGTTTCAGCTCGATTGGCGCTTCGAGGGCCCCGCCGCCCTCTTCTTGACGCCGGTGGCCAAGGGCTACTTCAAGGATGCCAAGCTCGACGTGACGGTCGATGCCGGTAACGGCTCGGGCGGCGCGGTCACCCGCGTGGCCTCGGGCACCTACGACATCGGCTTTGCCGACATGGCGGCCCTGATGGAGTTCCACGCCAACAACCCCGACGCCCCGAACAAGCCGGTGGCGATCATGGTCGTCTACAACAACACGCCCGCCTCGGTGATGGCCCTGAAGAAGACGGGCATCAAGACCCCCGCCGACCTGGCCGGCAAGAAGATGGGTGCTCCGGTGTTCGACGCCGGTCGCCGCGCCTTCCCGATCTTCCAGAAGGTCAATGGCATCGGCGCCGTCACCTGGACCGCCATGGACCCGCCGCTGCGCGAGACCATGCTGGCCCGCGGCGACGTGGACGCCATCACGGGCTTCACCTTCACCTCGCTCCTGAACCTGGAAGCCCGTGGCGTGAAGGCCGAGGACGTGACCGTGCTGCAGTACCCCGACTACGGCGTGAAGCTGTATGGCAACGTGATCATCGCCACGCCCAAGATCCTCAAGGAGAACCCGGCGGCGGTGAAGGCGTTCCTGCAAGCCTTCACCAAGGGCGCCAAGGACGTGATCACCAACCCCGCAGCGGCCATCGAGTATGTGAAGCAGCGTGACGGCATCATCAACACCGAGCTCGAGACCCGCCGGCTGAAGCTGGCCATCGACACCGTGATCAACAGCGCCGACGCGCGTGCCGAGGGCTTCGGCCAGCTCAACCCGGGCCGCCTGTCGCTCATGGCCTCACAGGTTTCGGACGCCTTCAACACCAAGACCCGCATCAACCCCGACGCGGTGTGGAACGCCTCCTTCCTGCCTTCCAAGGCCGAACTGAACATCCTGCCCGCGCCCAAGGCCGCTGCCGCGCCCGCCAAGGCCGCTGCCTCTGCCAAGAAGTAAATGACGACTCCGCTCTTCGTCGACTTCCAGGACGTCTGGCTCGCCTACAACGAGGAACTTCTCGCCGAGAACCACTTTGCGGTCGAAGCCATCGACCTGAAAGTGCGCGAGGGCGAGTTCATCGCCATCGTGGGGCCTTCCGGTTGCGGCAAGTCCACCTTCATGAAGCTGGCCACCGGCCTGCGCATGCCCTCGCGCGGCACCATCCACATCGGGGGCGCGCCGGTCACTGGCCCGCTGAAGATTTCCGGCATGGCCTTTCAGGCGCCTTCGCTGTTGCCCTGGCGCACCACGGTCGACAACGTGCTGCTGCCGCTGGAGATCGTGGAGCCCTATCGCTCCAGCTTCAAGCAAAAGCGGCCCGAGTACGAAGAGCGCGCCCGCGCGCTGCTTCGCAAGGTGGGCCTGGGCGGCTATGAGGACAAGTTCCCCTGGCAGCTCTCGGGGGGCATGCAGCAGCGCGCGAGCATCTGCCGCGCCCTGATCCATGAGCCCAAGATGCTGCTGCTGGACGAGCCCTTCGGCGCGCTCGATGCCTTCACCCGCGAAGAGCTGTGGTGCATCTTGCGTGACCTGTGGACCGAGCAGAAGTTCAACGTGATTCTGGTCACCCACGACCTGCGCGAGTCGGTGTTCCTGGCGGATACCGTGTACGTCATGAGCAAGAGCCCCGGCCGCTTTGTCGTGCGCAAGGAGATTGAATTGCCTAGACCGCGCGACCTGGAAATCACCTACACCAAGGAGTTCACGGACATCGTCCATGACCTGCGCGGGCATATCGGCGCCATGCGCAAGCAAGGTGCGGAGGTGGCGCAATGAACAACGCATCGAAGAAGCGTCTGGAAAGCGGGTCGCCCTGGGTGCTGCTCGTCGCAACGATTGCCCTGTGGCAAATCCTGTGTTCGGCCTTCAACGTCTCCGAATTCGTCTTCCCCAGCCCCGCGCGGATCTGGACGCAGATGGTGGAGTTCCGCGGCGTGATCGCCGGCCACGCCTGGCGCACCTTCTGGGTGACGATGGCTGGCTTTGGCATTGCCATCGTGGTGGGCGTGATGCTCGGGTTCCTGATTGGCAGTTCGCGCCTGGCCTATGCGGCGGTCTATCCGCTCATGACCGCCTTCAACGCCCTGCCCAAGGCGGCCTTCGTGCCGATCCTGGTGGTGTGGTTCGGTATCGGTATCGGCCCGGCCATCCTCACCGCCTTCCTCATCTCCTTCTTTCCCATCATGGTCAACATCGCCACGGGTCTGGCCACGCTCGAGCCCGAGCTGGAGGACGTGCTGCGGGTATTGGGCGCCAAGCGCTGGGACGTGTTGGTGAAGGTGGGTCTGCCCCGCTCCATGCCCTACTTCTATGGCTCGCTGAAGGTCGCGATCACGCTGGCCTTCG
>JACCDK010549876.1_pt1 | contig 24165 bp, 19 predicted proteins | sample 7445871 | NCBI WGS metagenome assembly JACCDK01 (sample SAMN15323436, study PRJNA562643) | freshwater metagenome | isolation source: river surface water | place: USA:Blue River Watershed | collected 2017-08-15 | reverse complement strand
GCGGCTTGGCGCAAATCCTCGATGGTTTCAAACAGGGGCACGACCACCAAATCGCAGGTCGAGGTTTTGCTATTCAAGGTGCCGCGCATCAAGCCGGTTTCTTTTTGTAACAACAGCACCTCGAGCAAATCGCTCACCGTTTCGGTGTGGCTGATGATGTAGTGGCGGATCGCGTCTTGACCAAAGGTCACCAGCATCTCGCGGGCGGTTTCGAAAATCGCCAACTCTTTGAGAGCCAGCTCGGAGTAGTGGGCACCCATCACACGCAAGGGGCGGGCATCGAGCAGCAGCTGGGTTAGCACCTCCACACGCTGCGCTTCGCTGAGTTTGGCGTAGTGTTTTTCGACGCCCGCCGTGGCCAGCAACTCGGCGACGACCAATTCGTGTTGGTCAGAGCTTTGGCGCAAGTCCACGGTCGCCAAGTGAAAGCCAAACACCTCGACCGCACGCATCAGCGGGGTGAGGCGCTGCGCCATCAAGGCGCTGCCGTGTTGGGCCTTGAGGGACTCCGCGATCACGCGCAAATCTGCCAACAACTCTTGGGCCGAGGTGTAGGGGTTTTGGGGGGTGACCGCATGGCGTGCGGCGTCACCGCCGGTGAGTGTTTTGAGTGTGGCGGCCAAGCGCGCATACATGCCGGTGAGGGCGCGGCGATAGGGCTCGTCTTGGCGGTGGGCATTGGTGTCAGGGGAACGTTCGGCCAAGGCCTGCATCTCGGGGCTGATGTCGACCAACATGGCCGACATAGACAGCTCGGTGCCCAAGAAATGCAGCTCGGTCAGGTAGTGGCGCAAGGCCACGTCGCACTGGCGGCGCAAAGCGTAGTGCAGGGTCTCGGCGTTGACATTGGGGTTGCCATCGCGGTCGCCACCAATCCATTGCCCCATGCGCAAGAAGCTGTGGACATGGGCCTGGCCCAACTCTGCCTCGAGGTCGGCATAGAGCTTGGGAATCTCGCTCAAAAATGTGGACTCGTAGTAGCTCAACGCGTTTTCAATTTCGTCCGCCACCGTGAGTTTGGTGAATCGCAGCAAACGCGTTTGCCACAGTTGCAACACACGGGCACGGAGCTGCATCTCGTTGGCCGCGAGTTCGCGTTGCGCCAATGCATCGGTGGCCGACTTGTGTGGGGTGTGCAGGGCCGCGCGTGACTTGATGTCATCCCGCAAGGCCAACAGCTGTGCGATGCCGCGCTCGGCATCCAAGATACTTTTGCGTTGCACTTCGGTGGGGTGGGCGGTGAGCACCGGCGACACATGGCTGTGCGCCAGGGTTTGCACAATGCTTTTGGGGGCAATGCCTGCCGATTTGAGACGACTCAAAGCCATGTGCAAGCTGCCTTCTTGCGTATGGCCCGCGCGTTCGTGGATGGTGCGACGACGGATGTGGTGGCGGTCTTCTGCCAGATTGGCCAAATGGCTGAAGTAGGTGAATGCGCGAATCACACGGACCGTGGCTTCGCCACTGAGCGAGGCCAATAACTTCTTCAAGGCTTTGTCTGCGCTGGCATCGGCGTCACGGCGAAAAGCCACCGAGAGTTTGCGCACTTGCTCGACCAACTCATAGGCGTCACGACCTTCTTGTTCGCGAATCACGTCACCCAAAATGCGGCCCAACAACCGAATGTCTTCGACCAAGGGGCGTTCGTTTTCTTTGGCTTGCTGGGTCGCGCGGGCGGCGACTGAGAGTTTGTTTTTTGATTTGGCTGAAGAGGCTTTGTCAGTCATGCGAGGCTCTGTTGTGAGAGAGAAATTGTGTCAGTGAGAGGGCTTGTGATGCCCCCTGAAGTGCTGGCGATACTGGGCTTTGAATGACCCAAGTGGGAATGTGTTGCAGATAGTTGTGGAATCGACCCTTGGCTTCAAAACGTGCGCGAAACGGGGAAGAGTCTAAGCGCTCTCCCAAGCGCGGCACGATGCCGCCACCAATGTAGATGCCGCCGCGCGCACCCAGAGTCAAAGCCAAATCGCCTGCAACCGAACCTAAGAAACCACAAAACATGTCCAATGCCTCGTCTGCAGTGGAATTCGGCATGTCTTGAGCACGTTCCAGCACCTCCGCTGGGGTCGTGATTTCTCGGCCTTGACCATCCTTCAAATCACACAACGCATGGTAAAGATCAACCAAGCCTGAACCGGAGATGACGCGTTCTGCCGACACGTGGCCATAGCGTTTTTGTAGTTGTTGAATGGCAGCAAATTCGTAGGGGGTCGTGGCTGCAAGGCTGACATGGCCGCCTTCACCCGCGATCGGAATCCACTTGTCTTGATAGCCGACGGGGAACAAGCCTGACACACCCAGTCCGGTGCCCGGACCCATCAAGCCAATGGCGGCACCCGCTGATGCTGTGCCTGCGCCAACTTGCCGTTTTTGGGATTCAGGTAATTGGGGAAGCGACAGGGCCAACGCCGTGAAGTCGTTCAACAGCACCAAGCGAGACACGCCCAAGCCTTCACGCAACGCGTTGATTGAGAATTTCCAGTGGTGATTGGTCATCGCCACGAGATCTCCTGTGACAGGGTTGGCAATCCCAAAGGCTGCACACGGTGGAGCTTTGAGTTGTTGCGCTTGCAGGTAAGTTTGCGCAGCGGCTAACAAGGAATCATGCTCAGCACAGGGCAGCACATGCACGAGCGTGATGGGCGCGTCAGCAGTGGCTTGCCAGCCAAAACGCGCATTGGTGCCGCCAATGTCGGCAAGCAAGCGCGGATAAGCCGCAGGGCTGTCCACGGCTGGATCGCGTGACTCAAACATGTATCAGGCTTTCAGGCGGGCCGCCTCGGCGGCTTCGATGTCTTTGGCCATCTTTTTGCCCAACTCCACGCCCCATTGGTCATAGGCGTGGATACCCCAGATGGCCGCTTGGCAGAACACCTTGTGTTCATACAAGGCCATCAAGGCGCCCATGCTGCGGGGTGTGAGTGCATCGACCCAAATCGTGGTGCTGGGCACGTTGCCGGGGTAGCTGCGGTGGGGTGCCAAGCGTTGGACTTCGGCTTCGTCTAGGCCACTGTCACGCAGCTCTTTCATGGTTTCTTCGGGGGTGCGACCCAGCGCCAAGGCTTGCGCTTGGGCTTGCATGTTGAGCAACACCACGCGGTGATGTTCAGCTGCAAAAGGCAGGGGGCTGCGCTCTGTGCGCAAGCCAATGAAGTCCATCGGAACCAAGTGTTTGCCTTGGTGAATCAATTGAAAGTAAGCGTGCTGGCCATCAATGCCCAAGCCCCCCCACAGCACCGGAGCCGTGGCCACTTTCACAGGGCTGCCATCCACATGCGTGCCCTTGCCGTTGGACTCCATGTCCATTTGTTGGAGAAACGAAGCGAACTTGCCCAGGGGCGATGCATACGGTGCAATGTTGTGTGTGCTGGCCCCTAAGAAGTTGCGGTTCCAGACGCCAAACAACGCCATCAACAAAGGCAGGTTTTGATCAGCCGGCGCAGTCAGAAAATGCTCGTCCATGGCACGCGCGCCCAAGAGCATGTCTTGAAAAGCAAAGGCACCGATGGAGATGGCCAAGGGCAAGCCAATCGCCGACCAGACCGAGTAGCGACCTCCAACCCAGTCCCAAAAACCAAAGGTGTGTTCAGGGGTGAAGCCTTGGGCGGCAGAAATTTGTGGATTGGCGGTGACCGCAATCAGGTGTTGGCCGAGTTGGTGTTCAGGGCAACCCCCATCGCTCAACCAACGTTTGGCGGAGGCGGCCAAGGTCATGGTCTCTTGCGTGGTGAAGGTTTTACTTTGCACCACAAAGGCGGTGCGTGCCGGGTTGAGGTAGGCCAAGGCGGTGTAGAGGCTCCAGGCATCCACGTTGGACACATAGTGCACGCGGACTTTGTTTTTGAAGCTGTCACGCGTCAAGTGGCTCAAGGCTTCGGTGGTCATGCGCGGACCCAAGTCGGAGCCGCCAATGCCGAGGTTCACCACGTCGGTGATGGATTCACCGCCAAAGCCCTTCATGTGACCTTCACGGACTTTTTCGGCAAAGGTGCAGACGCGGTGCAATTCATGCGCCACTTGCTTAGAAATTTCGTGGCCCCAAGGCGGGTTGGGCACATGGCTGCCGCGCAAGGCGACGTGCAACACCGCACGTTGCTCGGTCGCGTTGATGGGCTCGCCTTTGAACATGGCATGGGCCTGCGACATGACTTGCGACTCTTCGGCCAAGGCCAGCAGTTGCGTCATCACGTCAGGCGTGACGCGTTGACGTTCGTAGTCGATGCTGATCCCCGCCCCACTGGCGTGCAGTTGAGCGTTGCGCTCGGCATCTTTCAACAGTTCACGCAGGTGAGGTTGAGGATCCGCTGCGAGTTTTTGCAGGGCTTGCCAAGCTTGGCGTTGGTGTGGGGGCACGAAAGGAGTCATGGCTGAATTTTCGTCAAATTTAGATGGGTGATTTTGAATTAACTTGCGTTGGCTATGACGGTGGCTTCATGGGCCAAACGCGTGATCTCTGCCCAGTTGCCGGCCTCCACCACATCCACCGGGGTCAGCCAGGAGCCACCCACCATCTCGACATTGGGTTGCTTCAAAAACTCACTCATGTTGCTCAATGACACACCGCCTGTGGGGCAAAAACGCATGTCGCCCAAAGGTCCGCTCATGGCTTTGAGCATGGCCAATCCGCCAGCTTGTGCCGCTGGAAAAAGTTTGACCAAACCGAAACCGTGGTCTCGGGCGGTCATCAGTTCTCCGGGTGTCATCACCCCTGGCATAAAGGGAAGCTTGCATTCCATCGCCGCATGCACCAAGGCTTCGGTCATACCGGGTGAGAGCGCAAAGCTCGCCCCAGCAGCTTGGACACGCGCCATCTCGTGGGCACGTGTCACGGTGCCGGCGCCGACATGCATCTCAGGCAAATGCTTGGCCACTTGCTCAATCGCAGGCAAGCCCGCCGCATGGCGCAGCGTGATTTCCATCACGTCAATGCCACCTTCGAGCAAGGCATGCGCCATGGGCACGGCTTGGTCAGGATGCGTGATGACGATGACCGGCACCACGCGTGACTTGAACGCAGGGCGGGAAAAAGCGGGGTTGGGTGGGGTGCTGATGGTGCTCATGGGGCTTGGCTTATGACTGTTGGCTTGAATGGGATGCGAACAAAGGCGATGCACCTTCTTCCGCCAATGATGCATGGGTGCGGAACAGCGCAAAGATGTCGCGCCCTGTGCCGTGTTGGTTGCCCGACAAGTCGGGCGTGGGCGCCGTGCGTGCGGCCAACTCGGCGTCGCTGACGTCGAGCATCAAGGTTTGGGTGTCGCAGTCCAGGGTGATCATGTCGCCGTCTTGGACCTTGCCAATCAAGCCGCCGTTGACAGACTCGGGGCTCAAGTGAATCGCCGCGGGCACTTTGCCCGACGCACCCGACATACGGCCATCGGTCACCAAGGCCACCTTGAAGCCTTTGTCTTGCAACACGCTCAAAGGAGGGGTGAGTCGGTGCAATTCGGGCATGCCATTGGCCTGGGGGCCTTGGTTACGCACCACGGCCACAAAGTCGCGCTCGAGTTGGCCTTGTTTGAACAAGTCACTGAGTTGCTTTTGATCGGTCACCACCACTGCCGGTGCGCGCACGCGGCGGTGTTCGGGCTTCACAGCCGACACCTTGACCACCGCTCGCCCCAAGTTACCTTGCAACAACCGCAAGCCACCATCGGCACTGAAAGGCTGCGTGACAGGGCGCAACACAGCTTCGTCCGCCGACTGCGTGGGCACGGGGCGCCAATCGAGCTGCGCGTGGTTGAGCCAGGGCTCCACGGTGTAGCGATGCAAACCTTGTCCCATGATGGTGTGGACGTCGTCATGCAGCAAACCGGCGCTGAGCAACTGCGCGATCAAAAAGCCCATGCCGCCTGCGGCTTGGAAGTGGTTCACATCGGCGCTGCCGTTGGGGTAGACGCGGGCCAGCAAGGGCACACATGCAGAGAGCTCTGAGAAATCGTCCCAGTTGACGATCAAGCCAGCCGCACGCGCCATCGCCACCAAGTGCAAGGTGTGGTTGGTGGAGCCCCCGGTGGCCAGCAAGCCGACGATGCCGTTGACGATGACTTTGGCGTTGATGTGGTAACCCACGCCGGCGTCTTTGTCTTGTGACAACGCCACGGCACGCTTCACAGCTTCCACCGTGAGTGCTTCACGCAAAGGTGTGCCGGGGTTGACAAAGGACGAACCGGGCAAGTGCAGCCCCATGATCTCCATCAACATTTGGTTGGAGTTGGCCGTGCCATAAAACGTGCAGGTGCCAGCGCTGTGGTACGCCGCTTGTTCGGCTTCGAGCAACACCTCTCGGCTGACCAAGCCTTGGGCGAATTGCTGACGGACCTTGGCTTTTTCGTCGTTCGACAAGCCTGAGGTCATGGGGCCAGCAGGCACAAACACGGCTGGCAAATGGCCGAACTGCAGGGCGCCGATGAAGAGGCCGGGCACGATCTTGTCGCACACACCTAAGAACAGCGCCGCATCAAACACGTTGTGCGACAAACCCACCGCGGTGGCGAGTGCGATCACGTCGCGCGAAAACAAAGACAATTCCATGCCGTCTTCGCCTTGGGTCACGCCGTCGCACATGGCGGGCACACCACCTGCGACTTGCGCCGTGGCGCCAGCTGCGCGTGCGGCCGCACGAATCTTCTCTGGGTATTGCTCGTAGGGCTGGTGGGCTGAGAGCATGTCGTTGTAGGCCGTGATCACGCCAAGGTTGGGTTGACGCTCTTGGCGCAACACCAGTTTGTCGTTGGCGGGCATGGCGGCATACGCATGCGCGGCATTGGCGCAGCCCATGCCGCCGCGATAGGCACCAGGCTTCTTGGCTTGGGCCAAAACGTCCAAATAAGCTTGGCGTGTTTGGGCACTGCGTTGCTCAATGCGTGCGGTGACTGCGGCGAGGGTGGGGTGAAGAGGGGTGGTCATGTTGATGTATCTGTCAAGAGGCGATCCAAAGTGCCACGGGTGTTTGGGTTTGATGCAGCACCAAAGAAATAGGCAGTGCGGCTGTGGCGTGTTGCCAAGCGCGCTCGAGGGTTTGCAATTTGTCTGCGCCGCTCAGGGGGAGCACGATGTGACGCGCGGTGAGCAGCTGCGCCAAGGTTTGGGTGATGCGCGGGTAGGGCGCGTTAGCCGGCGGCTGTGGCAATTCGATGGCGACACAGGCATGGGGGGTGTTTTGCGCCAGCGCCTCGGTCAAGTTGGGTGCATCAGGAAACAACGAAGCCGTGTGGCCATCGGCGCCCATGCCCAACACCAACACATCGGCAGTGCCTGCTTCACGCAATGCAGCATCGGCTTTGATGGCGTAAACGCTGGGCGATGCCAGGGGTTCGGAGCTGGCATCGATCATGGGTACGAACTGCGCTTTAGCCGCCAAGTCTTGCAACAAGTGCATCTGGACCAAGCACGCGTTGCTGTCTGGATGGGTGCTGGGTACGCAACGCTCATCGACCAAGGTCACGCGCACCTGAGACCAATCGATGTCGATCACGCGCAGCGCTTCAAACAGGGCGATGGGCGATTTGCCGCCCGACACGCTCAAGACGGCATGACCGCGTGCCGTCATCGCGGCTGACAAGCGCTGAGCGATGTCTTGCGCCAGGCGCACATTCAACTCCGTGCTGCTGACGGCATGAACTGTCAGGGCGCCGCGCGATGAGGGAAGCCAAGGCTGCGCCATCAGGCTTCCTCGAACCAAGCCAGCTCTTCGCGCGCCATCAGCGCCGAGGAAGCTGCAGGGCCCCAGCTGCCAGCGGAGTAAGCGCGCGGCTTGTCATCGAGTTCAGCCCAGCCGTTCAAGATGGGTTCCACCCACATCCATGCGGCTTCCAATTCATCGCGACGCATGAAGTGGGTGAGGCGGCCTTTGATCACGTCCATCAACAAGCGTTCATAAGCTTCGGCACGACGTTTGTCGGACGATTGCTGCAAATCGAGGCCCAGCTTGACGGGGTGCAAGGTCATGCCTGAGCCGGGCTCTTTGACCATCATCTGAAGTTGGATCGACTCTTCGGGTTGCAGGGTGATGATCAATCGGTTGGGCTCATGCTGTGCTGCGTTGCCGAAGATGGAGAACGGTTGGTCAGCGAACTCAACAATGATTTGCGATTCGCGTCGCTGCATGCGTTTGCCGGTGCGCAAGAAGAAAGGCACGTTCGCCCAGCGGGCGTTGTTGATGTGCGCACGCAGGGCCACAAAGGTCTCGGTGCGGCTGTCGGCAGGAACGTTGTCTTCTTCCAGATAGCCTTTGACGGCAGCACCTTCCGAAGCACCCGCGGTGTATTGGCCACGCACGGTGTCGCGTTTGATGTCGGCCAAATCCATCTTGCGCAGAGAGCGCAAGACTTTCAGTTTTTCGTCACGCACGTCGTCGGCATGGAGCGAAATAGGAGGCTCCATGGCCACAATGCACAGCAGCTGCAAGAGGTGGTTTTGCACCATGTCGCGCATGGCACCGGCGCCGTCGTAGAAGCCGGCGCGGCTGCCCACGCCGACGCTCTCGGACACGGTGATTTGCACGCTCTTGATGTAGGGGGCACGCCACAGCGGTTCGAAGATGGCATTGCCAAAACGAAGCACCATCAAGTTTTGTACCGTCTCTTTGCCGAGGTAATGGTCGATCCGGTAGATCTGCTGTTCGTTGAAGTAGCGCGCCACATGGGTGTTGATCTCTCGTGCGGAGGCCAGGTCGGTGCCCAATGGTTTTTCAAGCACCACGCGCGATTGCGCATCGATCAGCGTGGCCGCCGATAAGTTGGCGCAAATTTGAGTGAACAAACTAGGTGCTGTGGCTAAGTAATACACGCGCAGCGCGGGTGTGCTGCAGAGTGATTTGAGCTTGGCAAAGTCAGCAGCCTGAGTGATGTCCATGCTGACATAGGCCAAGCGAGACATAAATTTCTGCCAATCAGCGTCTGTCAATGCTTCTTTGTCAATGAACGGAGGCGAGTTTTTGTCAATGAAGGCCAGGTACTCGTCACGTGTCCAGTCGTTGCGACCCACAGCGACGATGCGCGCGTCGGGATCCAGTTTGTCATGCAGGTGCGCCATGTAGAGCGCGGGCAACAGCTTGCGAAACGACAGGTCGCCAGCGCCACCAAAAATGACGATGTCGAGTGTGCCTGCGGGTGGATTGGTGGTTGTGGTCATGAGTAACGTTTGTTCAAGAGGTTTTGTTTCATGTGGCGCAGCATCGGCTGTAACTGTGTGCCACCAATGCGAAGGGCCACTGTGGTGGCCAATACGTCAATGATCATCAGGTGCAGCAATCGAGACACCATTGGGCTGAACTTTTCATAGCTCTCTGGATGGTCCGCTGAGAGATGGATTTTTCCGACGCCTGATAAGGGGGAGCCTGAGGCGGTCACCACCACCGTGGTAGCGCCGTTCTTTTTGGCGATTTCACACGAGTCGAGTAAATCACGCGTGCGACCGGAGTTTGAGAAAACCACCAAACAGTCGCCGGGCCCCAGCAGCGAGGCACTCATGATTTGCATGTGTCCATCGCTATGAGAGATGGTGTTAAAGCCAAGCCGAAAAAATTTGTGCTGCGCATCTTGCGCCACGATGCCAGAGTTACCGACACCAAAAAATTCAAGTCTTTTACCCTTTTTATGGGTAAGTGCAATGGCCTCAGCTGCTCTGTCGATCGCAGCAGTCGATGCATCGTTACGGTACTTTAAGAATGCAGTGACAGCGTTGTCGATGACCTTGACCAACACATCGCCACTGGTGTCTTGCGCACCGACGTTGCGGTGGATGAAGGGCACACCTTCACTCAGGCTGGCAGCAAGCTTCAGCTTAAAATCGCTCAGCCCCTCGTAGCCCATGCTGCGACAAAAACGGACCACCGTGGGTTTGCTCACATTGGCTCTCTCAGCCAGTTGCATAACGGGAGTGTTCGCAAAGGAACGTGGATCGCTTAGCAACAGTTTGCCAACACGCTCTTCGGCTGGGGCTAAGGTATGCAAGGTGGACTGAATACGGTCAAGCATGATCTGTAACTTATTGCGATGATTTTGATTATTTTAATGTAACTAAGTTACATGGCAAGTATTTTTTGCCCTTTCGCCTAAATTTTTGATTAGCTCAGCTGAGGGTGCTGCAAGGTCCAAGCCTTGGTTTGGGACCAAGTGGGTGGGACGCACCCTTTTTCTTGCACGCACAAACTGGCACTTGCAACGGCATGGCGCAGGAGTTGTTGAACGTGCGCTTCGTTGTCGAGCTGACTGCCATAGGTCAGGATCGCAGCGATTAAGCCGGCTAAAAAGCTATCCCCCGCACCAACGGTATCGATCACTTGGATGGGGGCATTCTCTTTGGCAAAACATGACACACCGCTGCGGGTCAATAACCATGCGCCTTTTTCGCCTAGCGTCAGAGCGATCAGTTGAGCAGAGGTCTGTTGCAACAACGTTTTGGCAGCTTCCAGCGGGGGCATGGCTGCCAAGTTGAGATGTACCAAGTCTTCATCACTGACTTTGATGACGTCAGCCAAGGCCAACGCTGCATGGATGGAGGACCGGTAGCTGTCAAGATCGGGCATGACCGAGGGACGCAAATTGGCATCGACCACGACCCAATGTCCCGCTTGTTTGTGAGCCTTGAGCCAAGGTAGGTAGTGATCTTGATCGCGCGCATCCAAAGCCAAGGCGCCCGTGCAAACCATTTCGATGTGTTTGTACTGAGCGGTTGCCGCTTGGAGTGTGGAGGCAGTGACTTGTCGATCAGCGACGCCTTCGCGATAAAAGGCGTAATCGGGATGGCCTGATTCATCCAAATTCACGACTGCCAAGGCCGTCACTTCTTGAACCGGTCTGGGCTGTGCAAGATGAACCTCATCTGCGATCAACTGTTCGGTCAGCAGTCGACCAAAACGATCGGACGACAACGGATTCAAGTAAGAGACACCAATACCTTGCCGAGATAATGCTCGCGCGAGGTTGTAAACCGCACCGCCTAAGCAGGGAGTGAAAGTGCCATCGCGACTGGCGATGAGGTCAATCAAGGCTTCACCAGCCACTGCCACACGCACGGATTTAGTCATCGATCTTCACTCGCAAAGTCAGCACAGCTGCAATGCCTAACAAGCAACCGGCCATTTGAATGACATGACGCGGATCGCTTGCCAACCAGCTGTCGTAAAACAAGGGCAAAGTGAGCATTTGCACGATCATCGGCAAGACGATGAACATATTGAAAATTCCCATGTACACGCCAGCACGATCTGGAGGAATGCTGCGAGCCAGCATGATGTAGGGGTTGCCCATGATGCTGGCCCATGCCAGACCAATGCCAATCATTGGAATGAAAAGCAATGCCGTATCTTGAACCGTGGGCAAGAACCACATACCCAAACCCGCAAGAGACAAACAAACCGCATGGACCACTTTCGGGCCGAAGCGTTTGGTCAGCGGGATAAGGGAAAAAGCTGCCAAAAACGCTACAAAGTTATAGAACCCGCCAATTTGCCCGTTTAACAAGCCCGCGTCACGAAAACCTTGCGAAGTCGCATCGGAGGTATCAAAAACGGACCGAGCCAGAGAGGGCACGATGTAAATCCAATAACACATCATGCCGTACCACTGAAACAACTTCATCCACCAAAGTTGGCGCATGGCTTGAGGCATGTCGCGTAATGCTTCAATGACTTCGGCAAAAGTGGCTTTGATGCCAGTGGGTTTTGCAAGGATGGCTTGTGTTTCTTGCGGCGTCAGAGGCAACTCTGGGGTGGAATGCACAGACCACCAAACAGTCGTGAATGACAACAAAGAGCCAATCAAAAATGCGATCACCGTGATGTGCGGAATGTTGCTGTCATTCACCGCGTCTTTGTTGAGGCCAAACCAAAACAACAACGAGGGGGTCAGATAAGCCAGAGTTTGCGCCAAACCCGTGAAGGCGCTTTGGGTCAGAAACCCCAACGAGTGTTGATCGGTATTGAGACGGTCACTGACATAGGCACGATAGGGTTCCATCGTCACGTTGTTCGCCGCATCAAGAATCCACAACAGACTTGCAGCAAACCACAATGTGGGGCTGAACGGCATGAACAACAAGCAAATGCTGCACAAAATAGCACCGATCATGAAATACGGCGTGCGACGCCCCCATTTGCTGATGGTGCGGTCGCTCATGGCGCCAATGATGGGTTGAACCAACAAACCAGTCATAGGCCCTGCCAGCCACAACAGGGGCAAGCTGGCTTCGTCCGCGCCCAAATACTTGTAGATCGGGCTCATGTTGGCTTGCTGCAGGCCAAAGCTGTATTGGATTCCGAAGAATCCAAAATTCATGCTGAGGATTTGCCAGAACGACAGCTGTGGCTTGAGGTGTGGGGTCATTTTTTCAGCCAAAGGACAGAGTAGGGTTGAAGCTGTAAACCTTGAAGGTCCATGCGTTTTCCGGACATTAAATCTGTGCCCTGACGCATGCCATTTTCCTTCAGCTCAGGAGGATTCAGGGTGACAACTTCACGTGAAAAGTTAAACAATCCAAGTGCCTGATTGCCGCGCTTTAAACCTAAAACAGTGGGCGTGCCTGTATCCCAGACATTCAGTTTGAGAGTCGCACTCAAGCAATCGTGTGATTTTTTCGCATGCACGAAGGCACGCAACGCTGCATAAATTTGACCTTGCACCGTGTTGGTGTTGAGGCGATTTGAGAACCCAATCTGATCAAACATAGGTCGGTGTAACTCTCGGCCATCTGGTCCATTGCGCTCAGCAATTTCAGATTCGGGCGTGTTGCCTTGTCCCCACTCGTCGCCCATGTAGATCAGTGGTATTCCACCAACAAACAATGACAAAGAATGCAACATCAATAAACGAGATTTGGCTGCTTCAAGTTCTTCAGACGTTTTCGCAGCAGTGATGCCAACCAGAGCTGCGGCCATTCCGTTAGTGCCATGGACCACAGTTGGATCATTTGCTTGAAATGCGGCTCCTTGCGCATAACTTCCAGATGTTTGGCCTGAGAAAAATTGTGATGCATGTACCAAGCGCGAACGCTCATCGGGTCCCCGGGCGTCAAGTTCAGGACGCAGTACGTTCCATCCAATGTCATCATGACAGCGAACGTAAGTCATCCAAGCACACCCGTCTGGAAGAGGCGGTGTATGTGAAAGAACATCTTGGATGATTTGTGTGTTTTCCTCAGCCAAGGCCACCCAACTCGCAGACATAAGACTTGAGTGATACGCCACATGGCACTCTTCGCCTTGCGTGATTCCAAGACCAAAATAGGGTGGTAATTCTTGCGTTGGCATGATGGCCTCAGCTTTTAGCAAAATGCCAGGCGCAGCAATATTTGTAAGACTTCGTAGGGCTTGCAAAATCCAGTGGACTTCAGGTTGGTTCATGCACGAAGTGCCTTCGCGCTTCCATAAAAAGCCGGTCGAATCCAACCGAAATGCTTCAATCCCTAAGTTAGCTAAGCGCAGCAGTGATTGAATCATTTCTGAAAATACATCAGGCTGGGTGTAGTTCAAATCCCATTGGTAGGGATAAAACGTTGTCCATGCCCAGGCATTCACTTCGGGAATAAAGGTGAAGTTACCAGGCGCAGTATTTGGAAAAATTTGAATCAGATTTTTCTCGTATGCAGCTACTTCTTGATTCGAGTGAGCCCAATGAAAATATGACTGGTAATGTTTATCTCCGGCGCGTGCGCGTATCGCCCATTCGTGTTCATGAGAAACATGATTCAGCACAAAATCACTGCACAAGCTAATTCCTGCGGCTCTTAACGCTTGGGTGAGCTGTTCTAAATCTTGATTCGTGCCCAAAGCTGGGTCTACTTCGTCATAGCTTGCAACAGCAAAACCTCCATCGTTAGGAGGTTGTCCTGGTTTTAAAAAAGGCAAAAGGTGCAAGTAGGTCACACCTAAATCCTGCAAATGGGGAATCCGCTCCCGCACGCCAGACAAGTTGCCAGCAAACTTGTCGGTATAGGCGCAATATCCCAATGAGCCCTTCAAATGCCAGTTGGGTTGATCTGCGCGTTGCAAATCTAGCGCCCACAAATCGTCAGGGCGGTCAAGTGCCAGTTGAACTGCAGAAGCTGCTAAGTGATTCAACCAATCAGAAAAATTTTTGTTGCAACCATAGAGACGCGTCAGCCGATCTTGCAACACGGGTAATTCTGTTTTCAAACGTTCGCGCAAAACAGCAGCACGGTGATCCGGAGCATTTTCAAGCAGCTCAACAATGAGAGCTGGAAGATGAGCCTGTCCGGCAATGACTTGGCAATCCTCAGTAAGCGACATGGTATTTACAATTGAGTAAGAGATGCGCTGAACCTTTTGGGTCCAGCGCAAATAATCTTCAAACGAGAGGCCCATTGGCCTCTCCTTGAGACTTAGAAGTTGTACTTCAAGCCTGCTTGAATCGCACGACCAGTCGTGGTGCGAACGCTTTGGTAGACGTTGTTGAAGTCTTGCGTTTCGCTGATACCGATCTTGTTGAACAAGTTGTTGACAGACACATTAGCTGTTGTCTTCTTGTCGATGGCGTAAGACATAAATGCATTAACCACTTTGTAGCCAGGTTGTACGAAAGTGTTTGCGTTATTGCCATAAGCACTTGAGGTGCCAATCAAGCTTCCGCCCATCACCCAATCACCCGTTGAGTAGGTTGGTGTCAACTGATAAACCATTTTGGCTTGACGTTGTGGCACGTTTCCTGTTTCAACAATTTTGGCATCGGTGTAAGTGGCACCACCTGCGATACGGAATGCGCCTGCACGATAGCCAGCTTCCAGCTCAACACCTTGTGCGTTGTAGTTCGCTGCCAGTTCTGGGGGTTGCTTAGTTGGATCGAAGCTAGTGATACGCGTCTTGGCTTTGAACAAGGTACCAAAGAGGCTCAGATTGCCAGAGCGCATCTTTGTACCGAGTTCAATTTGATCAACCGTATCAAACAGTGCGTTGGTATTGGCTGCGGCACCTGTGGCCTTGTTAATTGCAGAGCCGCCAGCAATACGGTCTGCGTTAAAGCGTGTGCCGTGGCTGAAACGTGTGAATGCAGACAGATTTGAGTCAATGCGATAGTTGACACCGGCTGTATATGCAGGCTTGGTCAAGTCATAGTTGACGGGTTGACCTGCGTTTCCACTTGCGCTCAACTTGTCAATGCGAACACTTGCATCAGCGTTAATTTTGTCCTTCTCCCAAGCAACCGCAGCGTAGGGTGCTGTCTGGTTGTATTTCAGAGAGTAAGACTGAACGCAGCAATTGCCCCAAGCTGCTGCGCCATTGGCAAAGCCAGAGCCGCTGCTGTTGATGCTATTGCCTTGTGCATTCAAGATGTCAATCACTTGTGGGTTTGTGCCACTCAAAGACAGCAAGTAGCTGCTCCATTGCCAGTCCATTGCAATGTTTTGAGTCATATTGAACAAACCAACTGTTGTGTCGACTTTTGCGCCATCCGCTGTCGTGGTTGATTTTGTGGCCTTCAAGTCGTTGACGGTATTTCCTAAGTCTTTGACACTGACGTTAAAGAGATGGCCAACGAAGGCTGGATCGGTGGTTACTGCTGTGCCAGCGTTGCGATACTTAGCCGATACACCACCGTACTTTTGAGCAAGCTCTTGTGCAGTCCCGACCACGTTAGGAGATGTCATGCCTACCCACGAACCGCTGTTGCTGCTGGTTCTGAATTTGTCATTCAATTTCCAACCGTTTTCGAGGCTTAGATTCACTTCGCCGCCAAAAGAAGTACTCTTGGTTTTGCTTCCGGAAGAAGTATCGGTGACTACTTTTTGACCGAAGGCATTTGTTGCTGTATCGATCAAACCTTTTGGCATGCTGAAACCGGTCAATGGATCAAAACCTGCATATGAACCACCTCGTGTTGTGGGTACGGGCAGGTACATGGGAACCTGATCATCTAATGCTTTGAAGTTCAAGCGTACATAGTCGCCTTTACCTAGGTCGTGCGTGATGTTGGCCTTAATTTGACCGCCATTTTCAGCATTGTTACCCGCTGTACGAACGCCTTCGCCTTGACGCATATATCCGCCAATGAAGAATCGCGTGTAGTCAGAAATAGGACCACCGTAGCTCATGTCATAACGGGTGCGATCAAAGTTCACGCCCTTGGTGATACCAATCGAACCGCCTTTTTCTTCGCCAGTTTTATCAATGAAGTTCAAGATCGCACCAGGTGCGTTGCTTGTAAAGGTGGAAGCAGAACCACCACGAATTACTTCAAGGCGATCAAGGTTGTTATCTATGCGGTGAAAGCCATCTGAAGTACCAAACATGATGTCACCAAACAGCATGACAGGCAGGCCGTTTTCTTGATATTGAACGTATCGAGCACCACCATCTGGACTTGGCAAGCCACGCACGTTGATGTTGGCATTGCCTTCGCCGCCTGTCGACTCAGCGCGAATGCCTGGTACGGTGCGCAAAACATCTGCGGAGTTATTGGGGGCTGACATCTCAATCATTTCAGTCGACATAGAGCTGACTGAAACGCTTTGTTTCATCTTTGATGCACGTGTTGCGGTGCCGGTGACCACAACCTCTTCGAGGTTCAATGTGCCGCCTGCGTTTTGGGCATAAACGGCACCAATTTGCAATGCTGCAAGCGATGCTGCTGCTGCAATCGTTTTAGGACTGAGTTTTTTTGTGTTTTGTTTCACAAACGTCTCCTGACTTAGGTTAAAAAAACTAGTTAACTCTTGGATTTAGGGTTCTCTAGCCGAATGACTCTTTGATGTGCCTGGGGTGCAATGCAACGAGTGCTTTGAATTTTTCTATCAAATGCAAACGATTGCAATAAATGCTTTCCATCTTTTCTTCAAAACTGGCTTTGGCTTGTCGAGAAATATCCTTTAAATGTTTGAATTTATTCATGAAATCTCCATTTATTGGTACTTTCACTAGTGTCTAAGCGATGCAACAAATTTATTTTAAGCGCTTAGGGTTTACACCTGTTGTGGCCAAAAAAGAGGATATTTAGAATTGCAAACGTTTGCAAAAGAGCAATTCCCTTTTTCAGCTGAATCAGATACTCAAGGAGCCTCACACACATGAAAGACTACGCCAGTCAACAACGCAATCCAGGCAAGCATGTTGTCGGATTGAGTCTGGTGGTTTTGTTGCACATCATCTTGTTTTGGGCGATCAGTTCCGGGCTTGCCAAGAAGTTCGTCAAAGTGATCAAGGGGCCGGTAGAGGCTCAGCTGATTGAAGATGCCAAACCCGACATTCCGCCTCCACCACCACCACCTCCGCCTCCACCACCCCAGCAAAAGAGCGCGCCACCGCCTGACTTTGTCCCTCCCGTGGATATTTCAGTCAATGCCACCACAGGTGCAAATGCCATCGCCGCTGTTTCTGCTGCCCCCGTCAGAACTGCACCCGTCATCAACGCAGCATCGAGTTGTCCCAAGCCCGAATACCCGAGCTCGTCAAGACGCAATGAAGAAGAGGGAACGGTTCAATTGCGTTTCTTAATTGGAACGGAAGGCCAAGTGATTGAGTCACAAGTTGAGAAAAGCTCGGGCTTTAGCCGCTTGGACGAAGCTGCCCGCATAGCGCTGTCACGTTGCCAGTTCAAACCAGGCACGCTCAACGGCAAGGCTGAACAAAGCTGGGCCAGCATGAAATACACATGGCGCTTGGAATAAGCGAAACGACATTTACAACTGAATTTACAAATTTCTTAGGAGTCATTCATCATGATTAAGCAACTCAAATCTCTCGCGCTGAGCGCTGGTCTCGTAGCAGGCTTGTTGTTCGGTATGGTTGGACATGCGCAAGCTGCCAAAGACAAAGCACCTGCAGCTGCGCCAGTTGCCGCTGAGGTGGCTGCTCCAGCGCCGCAGGCTGCTCCCGCTCCAGCACCTGCTGCACATGCAGGTGAAGAAAACCCCTACGGCCTGAGCGCGCTCTGGGCTCAAGGTGATGTGGTGGCCAAAGGCACCTTGTTGATCTTGGTCATCATGAGCATGGGCAGTTGGTATGTGATTTTCACAAAGTACTTTGAGCAAGCCAAGATTGGTCGCTTTGCCAAAGCCGCACAGGACACCTTCTGGACAGCTGGCAACGTGCGTCAAGGTGCTGACTCGTTGGCCGAAGACAGCCCATTCCGCTTCATCGCTGAAAAAGGTCTGGAGGGCGCGAGCAAGCACACAGGTTTGTTGGGCGCAATTAACTTCAACGACTGGGTGACCATGAGCATCCAACGTGCAATCAACAACGTGCAAAGCCGCATGCAAGATGGATTGGCATTGTTGGCTACCGTCGGTTCAACAGCGCCTTTCGTGGGCTTGTTCGGCACTGTTTGGGGTATTTATAACGCGTTGGTAAAAATTGGCATGTCGGGCCAAGCCAGTATCGATAAAGTCGCGGGCCCTGTGGGTGAATCGCTCATCATGACTGCGATTGGTTTGGCTGTCGCGGTGCCTGCCGTGCTGGGTTACAACTGGTTGGTGCGTCGTAACAAATCAGCCATGGAAGATGTGAACGCATTCGGTTCAGATTTGCACTCTGTGCTTCTGGGCACCAACACCAAGTAATCAGGAGTCTCCATCATGGCCATGAACGTTGGATCGGATGCAGATGACGAAATCATCGGCACGATCAACACCACTCCACTCGTGGACGTGATGTTGGTGCTGTTGATCATTTTCTTGATCACCATCCCGGTGGTTACCACTTCGGTGAAAGTTGATCTTCCCAAGGAGAAAAACTTGATCCGAGAGACCAAGCCTGAGAACGTGATCATTTCAGTGAACGCCACAGGAAATATTTACCTCTACGACACACCGATCAAGAACTCTGCGGATTTGCTTAATCGCATGAAAACTTTTGCTGTGAAAGATCCTCAGCCTGAAGTGCAAATTCGCGGTGATGCTCGGAGCGATTTCGAAGCAGTGGGTCGTGTGATGTATGCCGTGCAACGTGCTGGCATTGTCAAAGTGGGTTTCATCACCGAGCCGAATTGACCTTTAGGAGTAAGACATGGGAATGAACGTAGGCCAAGGATCCGGCAGCGGTGAACCAGAAGTGATGATGGATATCAACACCACGCCATTGATTGACGTGATGCTGGTGCTCTTGATCATGTTGATCATCACCATTCCAGCGCAGTTGCACAGTGTGAACTTGGACATGCCTGTGTCCAAGCCGCCCACCAAAAAAGTAGATCCTGTGGTGATCAAGATTGATGTGGATGCGAACAGCGTCATCAATTGGAATGGCAAGCCGTTGGCCAGCCGTGCTGACTTGGACCTGAAGCTGCAAGAGGCCACCAAAATGAATCCGCAGCCTGAGTTGCATTTGCGCTCACACGCCAAGGCGAAGTACGAAGCCGTAGCTGCCGTGATGGCAAATGCACAGCGCTTGGGTTTGAACAAGCTGGGCATTGTGGGTTCAGAGCAATTTGTGAATTAATTTCTTCAAGGTTTCTTTAAAAGGGAAACCCTTTGCCCCTTCTCTCGCGAGAAGGGGTTTTTTTATAGGAGGACTGACTCGTGAGCGGTTGGAAAAAAATCTTGTTAATGAGTGTTCTGGGCGTTGCACTGAGCAGCGTTGCACACGTGAATTTGCGGCCTGAAGTAGCCAAGACATTGCAAGCTGCACAAGAGGCTATTCAAGCTAAACACCCTGATACAGCGCTGCAACGCATCCAAGAACTGCGCAACGGCATGCAACTGACAGAGCCTGAACGCATGTTGTTGGAGCGAGTGGCAGTGGTTGCTGCGATGAATGCACAAAAATTTGATGTCGCTTCGGTCTCCCTTGATTATTTGCTGCAAAGTAAAGACTTAACTGCGGCTGACCGATTGACTTTGTCTGAGACCATGATCAATGTGAGTCTGCGCAACAAGGACTACGCCAAAGTCGTGACATGGGCTAAAAATTACGTACAAGCCGGTGGTACGAATCCACGCGTTCATTTGGCCATGATTCAGTCGCTTTCTTTGCAAAAAATGCACAAGGAGGTGCTACATGAAATGAATGAGCGGCAAAAGTTAGATGCCATTTCAGCCCGTCAACCCGATGAAGCCGAGCTTCGCGTGTACGCCTTCAGCCAAAAACAATTGAAAGATGATGCAGGTTACGTGCGTACATTGACTCAGTTGGTCAAGCGTTATCCCACCAAAGACTACTGGAGCGATTTACTCAACACCCTGGGGCGACTTCCAGGTTTCAGTACACGATTGCAGTTGGATGTTTCGCGTTTGATGGAAGCCACCGACACGATGGACGGCGCGGATGACTACACCGATATGGCCGTATTTGCCCTCAAAGTAGGGTTGCCTCATGAAGCCCTGCGCGCTTTGGAAAAGGCACCGGGTGCCTCCAATGCCAAGCTCAAGCAGCAAGCGCAGCAACGTGCCTCTGAAGATGAGAAAGCGATGAAGTCCATCAGCATCAGCTCGGAGGACGGCGCCACGCTGGTTCAGTTGGGTGACGTGTTGTTGTCTAAGGCTCAATGGGATAAGGCTGCGGAGGCTTACCAAAAGGCCTTGGCCAAGGGCGGTCTCAAACGTGAGGGGGAGGTTCGTTTGCACTGCGGCATCGCTCTCTTCAAGCTCAAACAAGTGGATGCAGCAAAGTCAATGTGGTCGAGTGTGCAAGGCGATGAATCGCTGACGACGTTGAGCGCCTTGTGGTTGAGTTTGGCCCCATAAAGCCCCTATGATTAGCGTGTTATGGCAACCTCTGACACCGAAAAACGCAAAATCCAAATGATCGATATCGCCCGCATGGCGGGCGTTTCGACATCGACGGTTTCACGCGCTTTGAATGGCAGCTCGCTGACGAATGACGAAACGCGTCAGCGCATCATTGAACTCGCACGATCGCTGAACTACACCATCAACCAAAGCGCTAAAAACTTGCGCATGGGAGACAACCGGACGATTGGGGTGGTGATTCCGTATGACAAAAAAACGCGTCAACACATTTCGGATCCGTTCTTTCTGGGCATGCTGGGTAGCTTGGCAGATGCCTTGACAGACCGAAACTACGACCTGCTCTTGTCTCGGGTGGATGCCGATCATTTGGACGACATGGCGGCTTTGTATGACACAGGACGCGCACGAGGTTTGATTGTGATTGGCCAGTGGGGTCATCACGATCAGTTGAACGAGTTGGCTCGTCGCCATGTGCCTATCACGGTTTGGGGGGCGCAGTTGCCACGTCAGCTGTATTGCAGTGTGGGCAGTGACAACCTATCTGGCGGGCAATTGGCCACGGAGCATTTGTTGAGCCTGGGCCGTCGCCGCGTGGCTTTCATGGGCGACGCTGATTTGCCAGAAGTGGCCAAGCGCCACGAGGGCTACGTCAAAGCACACAAAAAATTTGGCGTTCCCGTGGACAACAAGCTCTACATCAAGTCCTCGTTCACGCCAGAAGAAGCGCAAGAGGCCATGCTCGGATTCTTGAAAAATGGGGAGAAGTTTGATGCCTTATTTGCTGCCAGTGACCTGATTGCCATCAACGCCATGGGCGTTTTAACAGGGCAGGGTATCGCCATCCCTGAACAGGTCAGTGTGGTGGGCTATGACGACATTGACATGGCTTCACATAGTTTTCCGCCTCTGACAACAGTGCGTCAGCCCATGGATTTGGCGGGCGTATTGCTGACAGATTCCCTGCAAGAATTGTTGGATGGTCAGGTGACCGATTCCAAGCTGCTTCCAACTTCTTTGGTCATTCGTGGGTCGACATCCGCTCTTTGATGGCGCCATTGGCGTCTTTGACTCTGGCGTCGGCGGTTTGTCGGTGCTGCGTGCCATTCGCGCCGCTTTGCCGCATGAGAACTTGGTGTATGTGGCCGATTCAGGTCATGCCCCCTATGGCGATCAGTCGGAAGACCACATCACCCAGCGCACCCTGACAGTGGGCCATGGCTTGGCCGAGCAGGGCGTCAAGGCCATCACCATCGCCTGCAACACAGCCACCGTGGTGGCGGCCAAGACTTTACGAGACCAAACCCATTTACCCGTGGTCGCCATTGAGCCAGCCATCAAACCCGCTGTCGCCTTGACGCGCAGCGGGGTGGTGGGGGTCTTGGCCACGCGTCAAACCGTGCAAAGCGCCAGTGTGGCGCGATTGGTGGCCGCGCATGGCGCTGACAAACGTATCTTGTTGCAAGCCTGTCCTGGACTGGTGGAGCAAGTTGAACGCGCCGATTTGCACAGCCCTGAAACCGAGGCGTTGCTGCGGCAGTTCATCGCGCCCTTGCTTGCGCAGGGCGCCGACACCTTGGTGTTGGGTTGCACCCATTACCCGTTTTTGCGCGACCTGCTGCAGCATGTGGCCGGTCCGGGGGTGACGCTGGTAGACCCCGCTGAAGCGGTGGCGCGCGAGTTGGCGCGTCGGCTGTCGGCGTCTGGACATGCCAGTCCAGGCCATAGGGCCGTGGTGCCCAAACAAGGCCAGGTTCAGTTTTTCACGTCTGGGGACGTGGCTCATGCTCAAGCTGTGATGACGCATTTGTGGGACGAGCCGCTGACCGTGCAGCCCTTGACCTGATTAGCCCCTGAACCCTCAAGGGCAGGGGGTAGAACGTACACTTGAGGCCTTCATGAATGCCTTTGCCGACGTCTCCTTTTTTCCGCGCATCGCCAAGCCCCTGACCAGCTATCGCAAGTACTGGGCGGCGCGCTTTGGCACGGCTCCGTTCTTGCCAATGTCGCGCGAAGAAATGACCCAACTCGGCTGGGACAGTTGCGACATCATCATCGTCACTGGCGACGCGTATGTGGACCATCCGAGTTTTGGCATGTCGGTGATTGGTCGGATGCTAGAGAACCAAGGCTTTCGGGTGGGCATCATTGCGCAGCCGGATTGGCAGAGTGCCGATCCATTCAAAGCCTTAGGCAAGCCAAACCTGTTCTTTGGCGTGACCGCCGGCAACATGGATTCGATGATCAACCGCTACACGGCGGATCGCAAAATTCGCAGTGACGACGCTTACACCCCCGGCGACGTGGGCGGCAAACGACCCGATCGCGCTGCCTTGGTCTACAGCCAACGCTGCAAAGAGGCCTACAACGATGTGCCGATCGTGCTGGGTGGCATCGAAGGTTCGCTGCGCCGCATTGCGCATTACGACTCTTGGTCCGACAAAGTACGCCGTTCCATCGTGGTCGACAGCAAATGCGATTTGCTCTTGTACGGCAATGCCGAGCGGGCGATCGTTGAGATCGCGCACCGCTTGGCCGCCAAAGAGCCAGTGCAGAACATCACAGATGTGCGCGGTACCGCCTTTGTGCGTCGCGATACGCCTGAAGGCTGGTTTGAAATTGACTCGTCCAGCATCGACGTGCCGGGCAGGGTAGAAGCCCACGTCAACCCCTATCTGATGGTCAGCGACCAAGCCAAACAGCAAGGGCAAAGTTGCGCCCGTGAAGACGAGGCTCAAGCCGTGGCCGATGCCCAAAACGCTACGGTGGTGCCGCTCAACTTTGTGCCAAACCCCGCCTTCAAGGGCAAGGGAGCGCTGAAGGTGCCGCCGCGTGAACGCAGCGTGATTCGCTTGCCCTCGTACGAACAAGTCAAATCAGACCCGGTGCTGTATGCCCACGCCAACCGCGTACTGCATTTGGAAACCAACCCCGGCAATGCCCGTGCCTTGGTGCAAGCGCACGGCGAAGGCCACACCGCGCGCGATGTGTGGGTGAACCCTCCACCCATTCCTTTGACGACGGCGGAGATGGACCATGTGTTCGACTTGCCCTACGCACGCAGCCCACATCCAGCGTATGCCGACGAACACGGCGGTCACGACGGCACCACCAAGATTCCTGCGTGGGAGATGATCCGCTTCAGCGTCAATATCATGCGCGGATGCTTTGGCGGCTGCACGTTTTGCTCGATCACCGAGCACGAAGGCCGCATCATTCAAAGTCGCAGCGAAGACTCGGTCATTCGCGAGATCGAAGACATTCGCGACAAAGTGCCCGGGTTCACGGGTGTTATTTCGGACTTGGGCGGACCCACCGCCAACATGTACCGCATTGGCTGCAAGAGCCCTGAGATTGAGGCCGCCTGCCGCAAACCCAGTTGCGTATTTCCGGGCATCTGTCAAAACCTGAACACCGACCACAGCTCGCTCATTCACATGTACCGGCGTGCGCGCGCGCTCAAGGGTGTGAAGAAGATTTTGATTGGCTCTGGCCTGCGCTATGACCTCGCCGTCAAGTCGCCTGAGT
>JACCDK010302671.1_pt1 | contig 24173 bp, 23 predicted proteins | sample 7445871 | NCBI WGS metagenome assembly JACCDK01 (sample SAMN15323436, study PRJNA562643) | freshwater metagenome | isolation source: river surface water | place: USA:Blue River Watershed | collected 2017-08-15 | reverse complement strand
CCTCATATCCTATCATAATGGACTTAGAGGACCGGCTGCGGATTGCCCTATAATATGAAACTTATTACTGTACCACATGTTGTTAGCATATGCCACTACAATGTTTCCACTGTAGTTTAGTATTTCATATCTTGAGGGGTTTCCCGCAATTTGGATGTGTTGCATTATATTTACATATAACACTTGCGCATCTTTTGAATGCACATTAACTCCCATTAAAATTTAGGAGTAAGCAATGCCAGCCATACCCGCCATCACACGGAGAACGTTGTAAGAGTAGGCATAGACACGGACCTTAGCAGTGGCAACACTGGCAACAGTGTTGGAAGAAAGGACCAACTGGAGAGTGGCGTTGTCGATTCTGGAGAAGTTGCACGAGCCGCTTGGGTTATGTTCCTCAGGGCGCAGAGCAAAGGAATAAACGTTGATACCAGTGTCGGGAGCACGGGTGTGGTGCTGGAAGGGCTGAACGGTGTCGAAGTAAGAACCCTCTCTCTCGGAGATGCGGTCCTGACCGTTGAGCTGCAACTTGGCAGTGACGACGGGGTTCTCGCCCCAGCAGTGCATGTCGAGGGCAGTCTCAGCAAGGACATAGGTGCCAGCATCGGAAACAAGAGAACCGTTCTCAGTGGAATCACCAGCAGCAGCAAAAATGCCAGTTCTGCCAGTAACCATATCACCATCAGTGGCACCGGCCATCTGGAAAACACCTCCAGAAATGAAAGCGTTGGCACCAGAGACAGAGTCACTGCCGGCAAAGACGTGGATAGCAGGAGGAAGGGCATCAATAGAGTCAGTGTAGTTGAAAGCCTGAGATCCGAGGACCTTGTAGAGGGTGGTGCCTCCGATCAAAGAACTGCAGTAATCAACGTTGGCATCGGGCTGAACAACCCAGATGAGCTCCTTGCAAGGGTGGTTGAAGTTAATCTTAATCTTGTTAGAAGAAGAACCAACAGACTCATCACCAGTGTACTGGAGCTGCTCAATGAGGTACTCGTGGGGGTTGGAAGCCATCTTTCTGCGCTCATCAGTGTCGAGGAAGATGAAATCAACATAGATAGAGGCAGCAACAAGGGACTGCTGGTAAGCCTGGGTGACAGAGACAGATCCAGAGGTGGCAGCAATGTTAGTGACAGCCCACAAGCACTCACCAATGGGTCTGAAGTCGATGTTGATCTTAACCTCGTGGTACTGGAGAGCAACGAGGGGAAGAGCAAGACCGGGGTTTCTGCAGAACCAGAAGAGGAGGGGGATGTAGAGGGTGGTCTCAGGGAGAGCCTTGCGGGGGGCGCAAACCTGGCCGGGACCGCCAGCAGCAGAGCAGGGTCCGTTGATGTCGGCAAAGGAGGGGTCAACAAGGTAGGTGAGTTGGGTGGTGTGTCCAATCATCTTGTAATAACCTCTCTGCTGCTCAGCAGAAAGGGTGAGCTGGTTCCAGATGTGCATCCAGTCACCATACTGTCTGTCGATTCTCTGGCCACCAATCTCGATCTCAACCTGAGAGATGAGCTGCTCGCCGGGGAAATCCAACCAACGGGCATAGACAGGGCCAGTGCCGTTGGTTCCCATACCCTGGTTAATCTCGGGGAGAGTAACCTGAACGTAGGTTCTGTAAGCAAGATCTCCGTTTCTGGAGATGGTGCAACTAACACGGCGACCGAAATCGGCCTGTCCGTTGAAAGTCTGCTCGATGGACTCCATCGCGAAGTTGGTGTGGCGTCTGTAAGACACCTTCCAGTAAGTAATTTCAGGGGTTCCAGTCAAGAACACATCCTGAGCGCCGTAAGCTACTAATTGCATCAATGCTCCTCCCATTTTTTTTTATATACTTAAAAACTATTTTTTCCTAAATATTTGTCCCAATAACACGCGTTTTCTCTATGGTTTTTGATTTTCATACAGATGTTATTATTATTCACATCTACATTTGCCTGTTTGAAATCATCTCTTTTTTGCGCCCATTTTTGCCCTTCTATGTAGAGGGGTGATTCCAATGTAGTTTGTCCCTACTTTTAAAAGTGGGGACATATTTTAGAAGAACTATCAGGGGATGCCAAAATTGTGCAAATATGAAAATTGCCGTCTTCGCGCTGTCCACAATTATTGTGGCATCCATCACCAAATTTCCAATGTGCCAATAGAGAAATGCAGTCACACAAAGGATTCTGCACATTTATTTAAGGGTTATTGTTGTGATTGTTATATTGCTAATTTTCCTTATGACCCGTTGACTTTTCAAATGAAATATAAAAATAAAATGGTGGCAACATATGAATTCATTCACAACCGTTTTGACGGTTTCGCGAGTTTTGAAGCAGTGTCAAACATATCCAATAGAGGAATATGCATCAATGACACACTTTTATTAGTGTGTTGCGTGTCGGAGCAATCGCTGGTGCACATCACCTCGCCAAAATACATATCTGTAGTGTTTAATACAGATAAATATAAATGTTCCAAAACAGGAAAAATGGTAAATCCTATGTTGTATAGGCGACTGCCTCTATTGGAAGATGCCATAAACAGGCAAATAGAATTTATTCTTGCAAAAAATCTGTCCAAAGAAGATTATCCGGACTTTATAAAGATAAATTATCATTTATGAATTTATCTAAATAGTCCTCCATAAAGACCTCTTTTTTGCCTTCGTGGTTTTTCTGAAAAATATAGCGCCCGTCCCGTTTTTTCACCGTCCAACCCTTCTCCACACAATTGTAGATAAATATCATTTTTTGCATTGTCTTCATGTCCAGATTCATATCGCTCAAATTCACCGTCTTCATTCAATACAATATGTATTCACATTTTTATTCGTTTTTTACCTCACAAGTTTTTGTGTTTTCTGCCTCTTTGGAATTGGCAAAATGCGCACCACAAAATCAGTGGCAACTAAAGACGCAAACCATAATAACTGCCCACAACACAAAATCAAAAAATGCAACAAACAATATAAAAATCTAAGGTCTATATTATTTAGCACATGAGCACCACAACCATCGCTGATTCCACATCCGAACCAATCCTCGAAGAAACCACTGCACGATTCGTAATGTTTCCCATACAAAACCAAGAAATCTGGAAAATGTATAAAAAACAGGTCGACAGTTTTTGGCGTGCGGAGGAGGTGGATTTATCAAGAGATTTGGGCGATTGGAGCAAATTGAATGCCGACGAGCAATATTTCATCTCTATGGTCCTGGCATTTTTCGCGGCAAGCGACGGCATTGTTATGGAGAACTTGGCAATCCGTTTTATGGATGATGTGCAACTTGCCGAGGCGCGCGCCTTTTATGGATTCCAAATAGCAATGGAAAATATCCACTCCGAAATGTATAGTCTGCTCATTGAGACATATATCAAAAACAAGGAACAAAAACAGCGTCTATTCGCCGCAATAGAGAATTTCCCCTGTATTAAGAAAAAGGCAGACTGGGCGCGGCGCTGGATTGCCGGAACCGATTCGTTCGCCACACGATTGGTCGCATTTGCCTGTGTGGAAGGCATTTTTTTCAGCAGCAGTTTCGCGGCAATTTACTGGATCAAGAAACGCGGATTGATGCCCGGACTCACTTTGTCGAACGAATTCATAAGCAGAGACGAGGCACTTCATACAGAATTCGCGATTCTTCTGTATTCGGGTCTTCGCAACAAATTGCCGAGCAATGTTTTGACATCAATTATCAAGGAGGCGATAGAGATTGAGAAGGAGTTCATATTGGAATCGTTGCCGTGCCGCTTAATTGGAATGAATTCCAATCTGATGTCGCAATATATCGAGTTTGTGGGGGACCGGTTATGTTTGCAGATGGGCGTCGAGAAGATTTATGGAAGCGCGAACCCATTTGATTTTATGGAACTGATTAGTGTAGAGACGAAATCCAATTTTTTTGAGCGCACCGTAAGCGAGTATGCTTTAGCAAATAAGGAGGTGGCGTCCAATGTATTTGAATTGACGTGTGAATTCTAACTCGGCTAATTATATTATATATTTTATATAATGAGCAAAACTATTCCCAGAGGGGGTGGAGGACTAACTGATTCGGATTCGGAATCAGAACCCATATTGAACTTGACAAAAATCAAATTATTGCAAGGATGTTTTCAGCACAACACAATAGAGTTTATGAAAAATGTGGTAAATGATAGACAAATGACATTGTCGCAATTTTGCGACAATTTGCTATTGTTTGTGCCCGAAATCATATCAAACGCCCAAATGGAAGAATTGTGCGACAATGCCAAAACCATAACATACCTGTTTGACAATTATGCACAAGAATATGAAGACACCACATTTGCAAGTGTGCCATTGAAACAGCACAGTCACACAGTGTATTCGTTGGGACACGGAAACATAAATACAAAATACAATGAAGAAACAGGCAATCCCGAATTTTCTGTGTTGTATGCTGAAAACTTGGCACAACGAATTAGCAGTCTTAAAACCACATCAATTACAAATGAAACGGCAGCAGGATGTTCGTCATATCATTATGCAAGTTATTCTGCAGAATTGGAAAAAATTGGCAAATCAAAAGGCACATTTTCGCACCAAACAAAGGAAGACTTGCGCAATTTGCAGAAAACCAATCTTGAGGAATATGTTAAAAAAATAGAAAATGACGGCAAAATTCTGCAAAAAAGAATAAATGATGACGACGATGATGACGTCGATTACGACGATATGCTTAATGAAAAAGACAAACAGATATTGTTGAAAGAAATACAAAAATATAAAAAAATCACAGATGAAATTAATAAAATATTGAAACCGTCGGATAAAGGAAAAAGCAAATTGTTGAAAACATATAGCAAAGACAGTTTGGAAATTTTAAATACACAGTTTTCCAGCAAAATGGAAAAAGACATAGACCAAATATCCAGTTTTGGAATTATTTACATACCACACATTAAAACCACTGTGCCAAAAGACATTGTGAGATTCATCAATCACTATTTGAGTGTAAAGTCAATCAGCAGTGATTCGGATTCATATTATTACAATAAAATGTTGTTTGATTTGCAGTCGAGCAGTATTAATCCCGCGCTCACATCTGCCAAAATAATAGATTTCATTGATTACTGTATTACAAAAAGAAACACCAATTATGAATATGCATTTTGCATATATAAATATCCAAACAACAAATATGGTTCATTGGCATATGAGATAGTCAAACAGTATATTGCGCAGACAAACTCGGAAGATATGAAATTGTTGTTTTATGCGAATTTTTGTTTTGACAATTTGACATTTTCAACGTCGCAAACAGTCGGCAAAACTTACATCAGTCGCATTTCAAACAATAATGAAAAATTGCTAGAAATGATAACATTATTGGAATTGATGTCGTGTTGTGGTCCCCACGATTTGATTAATAGTTCCTGTATGACAACTGCCATAAATGAAACCCAAGTTATTGAGCAAATGTCAAAATATGGGATGGACACGCAGAATACGCAATACACACAGAGTGATGTTGACTATTTATTTGGCACGCAAACATCCACCTATTCGCCTATATCAACACCAGCATATTCGCCGGCGTTGCGATTAGAGGATTTGGAAACAACGCCACCAAGAAGAAACCCGGTGTCACCTGCATTGCGTTTAGAGGATTTGGAAACATCGCCACCAAGAAGAAACCCGGTGTCACCTGCATTGCGTTTAGAGGATTTGGAAACATCGCCACCCGCGTCGCCTTTGGTAATACCATCAACAAGAAACGTGTCGTCGCCTGCGTCGTCTGCATCGCCATCGTCACCTTTATCGCCTTTGGTAATACCATCAACAAGAAACCAGTCCCCTCAATCCCCTCAAGCAAGAAAAACAAAAAAATTCAAAAAAGGTGGTGCAAGGATGCGCAAAACAAGAATCCGAAAATAAAATTATTATTCTTGTGTGACAAACAAGAATAATAACATTGCCAAGTAATTTTAGTTTATGCCTTTCAGTTTATATTTGGGAATATCATCAATGTTAATAAAAATGCCATTGGACGGGGCATTTTTGCTTGAACAAACAAATTCCGAAAAAGTGGGATTGGACAGTTGGTTTCTAGGAGTATGTGTGTGAACAGTGCGCGCAATCATTTTATATAATTTAAATCCCGGATATCGCTCTTGTCCATTTTTCTTATAAACGACATTTTTATCTTGGTCGTCAGAACACCATTTGCAAATAAGCAAATCCACGGCATCTCTATCGTCGCCTTCATCATTTGTGAAAAAATCATACAATGAACAACCAAGACGACACAAATCAAAACTGTAATTTGGTTCAAGACGAGGTTTCGATTCATTGAAGAAGGGTTCGCAATTGTATTGTGAATATGCATCACCATTGGGCGCAAAACTATCACTACAGAATATTTTATCTTGAAATTTGTAAATGGCGCGTCCAAAATCTATAATTTTATAGATGCGTCCATATGTGGGAACACGATACCAAGTGTTTTCAAAACAGTAGTTAATGTGTGTTTCGTTGGTGGTGACATACATAATATTATTTGTATGAAGGTCATTGTGTGTGAAATCGTATGCTTTTTGATAGGTAAGAAGAATCATAATAATTTGAAATAATATGGCAATCATTTCGTCGCAATTCACTGTTTTTTTCATCAAAAGGTCGTCTAATGTGCCGGCACATTTTTCTTGAAAAATCATTTGAACAGGAAAATCGTGCAAATAACAATACACGGGTTCTTCTTTTTCATATGTATCACTGTATGATGATTCGGTTTCCCATTCACTGTCTTCATCACCTTCTTTACCTTCTTCGCCTTCTTCATCTTCCTCTTCCTCTTCCTCTTCCTCTTCCTCTTCCTCAGTTTCGTCACTACACGAGGACCCACTGGAGTCGTCGCTTTCAGGCGAAGTGTGTGAAACAGGATTTTCCGTTTTTTCATATTCCAACATAAGATTTGAAGACTCGGATGCGGCACCATCAACATTTTGCGGCAAATCATATATAATTTCATCTATATCAATGTTGGCACAATCGGCATCCAGAATATTGATTTTTTTGCGATTCGACCGCGACCCAGAACCGGAAAATTCGTGCAAAAGCAGTTCTGCATTTTCATCGATAGAGAAGTGTTTTCCAATATTATCAAGAAAGAATTCGGAGTCTTTAACAAAGTCAAGGTCATCGGCAAGATTGAATCGGAAGCGATTTTGAATGGCAAGTGATGACCCATAAAAGGGGACGCCGTGCACAAATCCGTGTTTTTCCAAAAGCATATTTGAGAGATAGGAAAAGAAGGCATCCGTATAGGAACAATTGTGGTGATTATTAATTTTGGGGGAACAATTGGTAGAAACAATAGAAGGCAGGGTTTTGATGGATTCATCTTTCAAATTGTATTTTCCGGTGATGTATTTGAGGGGGTCCAATAGAGGCGAAAATTTAACAAATACATCTTTTTTGATTTTTTTATTGTCAGAGTCATACAGAGTGTGTAAATCGGCAACTTGAAATTTATGATTAAGAGCAATCATATTGTAATTGTCATTTGTCATTTCAAAGAATCTGCTATAAATGGGATTGTAACCTTGCACATTTGCTAAATTAAATGGTGTGTAAGTATTGTCAATAGAGATTTGTTGAATCGCCATTTTTTCAATATTTGGTTTTCGCAATCGTTGATAACCAATAAGATTCATAGTTTAATAGAGAATAATATATTTATCTAAATCATTCTTAATGTTAAAAACAAACTAATTATTGTGTGCGGACACAAAGGTTTAGGAACACGGAAAACCCTGTATTTAAATATATTTGCAAAAAATATATTGACAATTTTCAAATGACACTGGAATTAAAAAAATTTGATATGCGCGCAATCACATTTCGCCCCGATGAAAACAAGGGTCCTGTAATAGTATTAATTGGGCGTCGTGATACGGGCAAGACATTTTTGGTCAAAGATTTGCTGTTTCATCATCAGGATATTCCTATAGGAACAGTTATATCAGGCACGGAGGCGGGTAACGGGTTTTACGGAAAATTGGTGCCCAAATTATTCATACACGAAGAATACAACACAGTCATCATAGAGAATATTCTCAGACGGCAAAAAACAGTTATGAAACAGATGCAAAAGGAGATGGAGGCGTATAAGAAAACGACGATTGACCCGCGCACTTTTGTGATTCTTGATGATTGTCTGTATGACAACACCTGGGCGCGCGACAAATTGATGCGGTCCTTGTTTATGAACGGTGAAATGTTTGCCTAAGTCATTTCAAAAAAATGGCTAGTATATTTAGGGTATAGTTTTTACTATATCCTCTATATGCAACACGTCCAAATTGCGGAGACATCTTGTAGGTTTATACTACTAAACGATGCTAGAAATAGTATCGTGGTTTATGCTAATCACATAAAGTACAGTAAAAAGGTATAAAATAGAGATAACCCGCAGCAAGTCATCTAAGTCTGATATGGTAAGGATATGATGATTGTTCAACGACTAAATGCCCGTGGGGTTGAGTAATCTAACCAATTACAATGATGCCTTAAGATATAGTCTAAACCCACTCGAGAGAGTGCAATGCCCATTCAAAAAGCATTGATTTTATGATTTCAGAAGGAAATATCTGAATGAAAATGGTACAATTGAGACACTGGAAAGTGATGTTAATCATCACAATGCAATACCCGCTCGGTATTCCGCCCAATTTGCGAACCAATATTGATTATGTTTTCATTTTGCGTGAAAACTATTTGGTAAATCGCAAGAAGATTTGGGAGAATTATGCGTCAATGTTTCCGACGCTCGAGTCATTTTGCTCAATAATGGACCAAACAACAGAGAATTATGAGTGTTTGGTCATCAATAATAATGCAAAGTCAAATAAAATAGGCGACCAAATTTTTTGGTATAAAGCAATGGACCGACCCGATTTCAAGTTGGGTTCCAAAGAGTTCTGGGAAATATCCAAGAATTTGGGGTCGGACGACGAAGACGAGTATGACCCAAATGCCAAAAAGAAGGCGAAAGGGGGGCAAGTCACAGTAAAGAAGACGGGTGGCGGCAGCAGCGGAAGCAAATGGTAAAACATTGTTGATTGTCACAAATAATAAAATATAATAAATATTAAAAAGATATATAAACTGCCCCACAAATACTAAATACAATGCAGTATACATTTGACATAAACACGCCGACCCCTCTATGTGAGATTATGGGAAGACACGGAAGCGACAAGGGACACACCAACATCACACATTGTTGGCACAATTACACCACATTTTACCACAGCATATTTAAGGATATGCAACACAAACCACTCCGCATTTTTGAGTTGGGATTAGGCACCAATAATTTGAGTGTGCCATCAAATATGGGTCCAAACGGAAAACCTGGCGCATCATTGTATGGATGGTCTGAGTTTTTCCCCAATTCCAAGATTTACGGCGCCGACATTGACATGAACATCCTGTTTGAAACCGACCGCATAAAAACTTATTACTGCGACCAAACCAACCCGGTCATAATCAAAATGATGTGGAATCAAACAGAACTTGCTCAAGAAGGATTCGACATTATAGTGGAGGACGGACTGCACACATATGACGCCAATGTGTGTTTTTTCGAAAACAGTATTCATAAACTAAATGATGGCGGATATTACATCATTGAGGACATATTGAATTATGAGTTGCGCCTGTTTGAAACCAAAATGGCAATCTGGCGAAACAGATATCCGCAATTGGAGTTCACCTTGTTGTGCATTCCATCTTCAAGAAATACCAATGACAACAATTTACTTGTGATTCGAAAAACGAAATAAAAGAATAAAGTGTTTCATAAATATAGAAATACTTTATTTGATGGCAACTATTGTGACGGCATATTTTAATATACCCAAATCCAAGGCAAACCACGCAACCTATATTCAATGGATGCAAAATATGCTTGTCATACAGAATCGAATGATTATCTTTTGCGATGAATCCTCGGCAGAATTATTAAAAAGTCTGCGCAAAGGAAATCCGTGCGCCACCATCATTGTAGAGACCACATTTGAGGAATTCTATTGCTACAAATATATAGATATATTCCGAGCACAGCACGAAATCGATCACGAAAAGAACATTCACAGCGTGGAACTTTATTTGATTTGGAACGAGAAGAGTAATTTTTTAAAGATGGCAATAGAGATTGAGAAATTATTTAAGGCACCGCATAATGATAAGTTTGTGTGGTGCGACATTGGATGTTTTCGGATGCCAAATACGAAATTTCTGCAGTGGCCGGACGCCAGCAAGATACCAGATGACAAGATGTTATTATTGGAAGTCTACCCATTGAATTGCTCCGATGATACATCTGTTTTGCCCGATTTAACACGGTTAAATCATATTGGCGGAACTATTTTTGCGGGGTCTTCTGACGCCATTTTAAAATGGCACGACGCCTATTTTGCAATGTTGGAACATCTATATGCAATGGGCAGATTTGTGGGCAAAGACCAGACCATTATGTCTTCGGTGTATATTGATAAACCGCATTTGTGTTTTTGCGTGAAATATCCAGACGGATATTATGACCGCTGGTTTTATTTGCAGGATTACCTTTTGTAAAAATCTCAGCGCGTTGCCAAAAACATATTGGAAACCCCCGAAATATTAATTATATTATATCCCAGTTGTTTGCGAACAAAATCAAATAATTCGGCATTTTCACAATTGGACTCAAACAAGATTTTGGGATAATTGTGTTTTTGCAAAGTTTTAACAGACCCTTTTAGAGCAGACAATTCATTGCCTTCTATATCCATTTTTATGAAACATACGGGTTCCTCTATTGCCACATCATCCAACTGTTGGACCCGGATTGTTTCTTTTGCCAATGCGGACCCTTGAATATTCTGCATTGTGGAACCACCCCCGTCGGGACTCACTATATTCAAAACCATTTTACCAACTTGGTCTTCAGACCCCAAACCACAATTCAAACAGTCAATGTTGTGTTGCCCCGAAAGCGCCACGCCACCACACAATGCATAATAAGTCATTTTCTGGGGTTCAAATGCATATACTTTTTTGACATATGGCGCCAAACTAATAGCATAAGTTCCTGTATGAGAACCGATATCCAGAAATGCGCCATTATTGCTGCAAAACTGTTTGCACCATTCGATGAGACTGCTTTCAAACAGACCGAACCTGACATAGTAATCGTGATTGACAGAAGGCAATAAATAAGTTGGCGAACTGTTTATAAAAAATATTTGATTTTTATCATTATTTTGGATTGAATCTCTATTGCCCTTGGATAAAATGATGTATTTTGTGGTTGACATTTATAATAATAGTAAAATCATTTTTATATGTATTTATATGTGTAAATTTACTATTTCATATTGTAAAGGTAAAAAACAACATAGAGAAAATAGTTCAATAGAGATTAATACAAAATGACAACAGCATCATCAAGGAGTCCAACACAAAATGAATTATTATTATCAAATTTAATGGAATTTTACGGAGAAAAAAAAAATATGGATGCAATGGTAAATGTGGTAAATGGCGAGAGCAAGATTTCGCTGCGAATCATTGATTGGTTTGTTACAAATTTTGCGAAAAAGTTTTTCACGGTTTACACAATTCCGGCAAAAACGCGTCGCAGCACAGTTATAAATGGCGAAGAAAATATGGAACGATTCAAGGTGTTTAATAGTTACAAATTGGAATTAAAAGCATATAATAAATCGCGATTTGACCCATTTTGCAGACGAGACAGAATCACAATCCCCTATAATGAAACAACGGGAATGGTTACAACAATCGGGCAATTGAATTTTTTCAAATGGGCGATTGAAAATAAAATTCTAGAATACATTGAAGAAAATTTTGAGGCAATAGAGAATGATATGAATTCCCGAAACAGTATATCAAAAAGAAAGACCCCCGAATCCAAATGTGATTCTGACAATAAGACCCGCAAGAAACGGGAAGAACTCTCAATATCCGCGTGCAAAAGTATCAAAAAGGAAATTGTGAGTATTGTGGTGAAGTTCTAAACTTTTGCTTTTGCTTTTGCCTAATGATGATAAATATATATGCGATATCCGGCATCGCTGCAATTGAATAAAATATTATTATATAACAAAAATGCAGTCATAATATCATTGTTTGACAGTATTACGACCGCAACAATATACACAAATAATATTGTTTGAAAAAAATAACTGATAAAAATATAATTATTAATTTTGTCATAATAATAGGAATTGTGGTCTATAATGGGCAAGGGTTCGACTGCCACATCTTTTGAATTTATAATAAAATACGAATTGCACAGCAATTTCACAAAATATAATATTATGAGTATTTTGGACATAATATCTGTGTCAGTTGTCAATGATATATTTAAGATATTCATTGTTGTATTTGTTATCATATGAATGACAAATATGTGTTTTATTTTGTGTATTTGCAAATTGGGAATTGGTTCTGGTGGTGGTGACGAAGGTTGAATCAAATTATATTTGATTTTGCAGTGGGGACAAAAATTCTTATCTTGTCCGGAATAGAGAAAAGTCACAACACAATCTGTGTGATAAACCGAATTTGCACATTTGCACGGAAATCCCACTATTTTTTGCGATTCGACATCTATGGATTCTAAACATATTAGACAATCTTTATTTTTGACGAAATTTGCATCGGGTTTTGGAAACGATTGAAGAGATGTAATTATTGGGTCTTGCATTTACACAATAATTACATAATTAATCTTTATGTATTATTGCACATTTCAATTGCCAATCAGATGTTGACAATTGTTATATAATAATATATATTATGGATGAAGCAGTATCACGAGTGTTTAGTCAGGATGATGGGTTTTATGTGCACAAAATAGAAACCAACAATTATATGATAGTAACCAAAAATGGAGGTTCACACCCAATATGCATAGAGATGAAAATAGAAGATGGCATATTGCACATTGACAAATTGAACAAATGCGGAATAAGTGGAACAAACAGTTTGAAAAGAATAGATGCATTGGCAAAAACCTTGGGAATATCTGAAATACAATTGATAGATGGGTCAACAATTGATATGTGTGGACAACGCATAGATTTAGCAACCTTAAAAATATTAACAAATGGACAGTCTTGGTATAATGCGCACGGTTATTTGTCAAATGATTTTGCCGAAGAGTTTTCACATAACAATGAAATAATAAGAATGCCTTGTGGCGAATTATTAAGAAAAACTTATGAAAACAGTATAATAAAAATCAACAAAAATGTTGAAAAATATAGAAAACAGAATTTTGCGGGCACAGAAAATTATGAAAGAAGTAGTCTAAAAAGAATTGAAGAAAGAAATGCCAGTGTCATAGAAGGATTTAATAGATGGTTCAAAGAATATGAAAACACCAGTGCGCAGGACTTTTTCAGATATATTACAACATTAATGCAACGTGTTTGTGACAAAGAAATGGCATTGTGGTTGGAAGAAGTTCTATATTATATATCTGCCTCAGATACTATAAAATATAATAGAAATCATCTGATAAAAAAAATAGAAAAAATAGGTGGAAAAAATAAAAAAAAATCATCTAGAAGAAAACATCATTTTCATAAGAGGACGACTTTTCGCAGAAGTAATCGGAGAAGTCAATAATTTCGGATTCGGCGTTTTCAAAGTTGCCACATCCACATAAGTGCATCTTGAAAAAATCATATTCAATTTGGACGAAGAACTTGTCAATAGAGGATTCTGTGAATATCCATATGAACTAATTAAATTACATATATCTTTATGCAATTTAAAAACATCCACATTGAAATGATTCAGTCTCAAACAATACAGGAAAAATGTGGTAAACACTCCGCCTGCTCGTTGTTCCGTATCATTGTAGGTTTCCGCACTTGTTTCGGGGTCTCGGCAACCACTAAAACACACCACATTTTTATTGGGCAGCACCTTATTTGTCAATACAGATGATTTGCTGCTGTTTGGCAAATAGAGATATTGCAAATCGCAAATGCTGCCGCTATGACAACTATCAAACAACAATATGACACGACATTTGGATGAAACCTTTTTTAGCACATCAAATATTTCATCATCTGTGATAAATCCCGCAGACAAAAAATCGGTGGGCACAATGACTTCGTCTGCTCTGTCAGTTTCGTCATTGTTTGCATCGCCAATCTGAGTTCCGTGACCACTGTATGAAAACCATATTTCGGTGAGTTTGGCACTTTCTTGCGCCAATTTATTCAAATGATACAAAATATTGCTTTTTGTGGGAAGATAATTGGGGAAATCATCTCTCAACAATGTGATATTATTCAAATCATAATCAAACGCATCAACAAGTGTATTTGAGATGTTTGTGACATCATTGATGCAACCATATAGTTGATTGTTGGGGTCATTGGGATATGTGCACCCAATGAGAAGTGCTTTTTTGGTGGATGACATTATATATTTTAAACATATAATGATATCTTCAATGTAATATTTGTGGGTCTTTGCAAAGGCAGTGAAACACCATTATAGTTTTTTCAGAGCATTCAAAACAACATTGTAATAGAGATTAATTGAACAAGTGGATGACATATTGCAGCAACCATTGGGAAATGCGATTTCATTTTTTTCCTGTTTTTCGCAAAATGACTTGATAGTTTGCACGGCAAAATTGGTCCAAACATATGGATTTATATGAACCGAACCTTCTGTGATGTTTGGAATTTTGAGAAACTCTTCATAGCATTTTTTGCAAAATATGTTAAATATGTTATTATTTGTGAGAACTTTATTTAAAATGTCGGCATTGATAGTTTCATAATCAAACGGAACTTTATATAAAAATGGAGGAGGATTAATAGAGGTCTGTTTGACGTGGGTTTTAAAAAGCAAATTTAAAATTACTTTATTGTTCATTCTGTATAGTTTTTCTTTATATTTTGTTTCTAAATCTTTGCAAAAACCCAAGGTTTTTGTAAAGTGCACAGTTTTTATTTGCGATTTCTTTTTTTAATGGTCTTTGTGAATTTTCTTTTTTTTATGAAACCTCCCTTGGAAGTTTTTCGCACACTGCCACCACCGCCAGCATCTTCGAATTCGTCTGTTTCAAATTCATCATCGCTATCTGGAATTCTTGTTTTCTTTTGTGGAATGGGCGTGGATGCAGGTTTAAAAAAAGAACTATATGATTTGTTATTTGGCACAGGCATTGGCACAGGCATTGGCATAGGCATTGGTGCTTGCGTTTGTGGTCGCGCTGGCGCTAATGCCGGATATTTCACATTCATTTCTAAAATGCTTTTTTCTAATTTTATTGCTTTTTGTTTTCTTTTGGACAATAGTTCATTGTCTTTTTCATTGGACATATAATCATATCCATTCACATCTTTCAATTTTTGCAAACACTGTTTTAATTTTTTATTCACAATTGCTAATAAAACTTCTTCATTGTGTTCAGCAACCCCAATAAAATCAGATGCATCATCATATGCATATCTATCTCCAATTCCTCTTCCGTGTGTGTCATACAATAATGATTGAACCTTTATAAATAATTTGAATTTTTCCTTGAGTTCTTCATTTTTGCATTTTTTTATAAATTCTTTTACTTCACTTTCATACCTGCTTCTGGGGTCTGCCCAACCAAATACTACACTCATTATATATAATATATGCAACATTATTTGTATTCATTTGTGTGAAATGCAATAACACTTTTGCCAATTTTAATTACATCACTGTATCCTGGACTCACATCTATATATATCACTGAATGTGTAACAAATATATTATTCAAATAAAGAATAAATCCAACACATATGTCTTCTATTATGTAGGGATATCCATAATTAGCATCCTTTAAAAACACATTCCACCCAATTTTTTCAAAATGGTTGATTAAAATATTACAAGATTTATTTGACAAATAATAAACAACACCTGCCGCGCACGCAATTTCCGGAACTGTATGAAATTCCATTAATTCATCTATAGTATATGGAATATTATGAAGAGGATTCGACAAATCTTGTTGATTGGACAAATAATACATCGGCATAAAATAATCAGTTTTTGTGGATAATTCCACATTATGAATAAGAGGAAATCCAATGTAATCTTTTTTATTTGGACTGTTCAAAAAACGCAACAAATTTTCTTCTATGAAAAATAGGTCATCACCGCACCGCAAAATTCCTTCTTCTACAATGTAATTATCATAAATGTATTTTATTCCCATAACCACTTTTTTGGCAACATGAATATAGGAATCCTCGCATTTCAACATTATGATATTATCTTTTATTACAAAATTAGATTCAATGTTTGGATTTCCAATAAAATAAAAAACTTTCCACCCAGCATATTCTTTTTCTTTTAATCCATATTTTTTCATTCGTGTGTTCATATGTTTATGACAACTGTAAATGAGAATTGCACCTTTAATAGATTCCATAATATATATAAATTACAAAACCTTTATATATTATTTCCCAAATTTGTCTGTAATAGAATTAAAAGTGTCTTCATCCATTTCTTCGTTTTCTAATAATTCCCACAACAACGACGGATGATTCATTTTTCTTATTTTCGGTTCTCTCACTTTTTCCCATAACCATTTTTTCAATTTTTTTTTTAATTTCAAACAATGAAATAAATGCCGAAAATTATTGAAAATGTGTATTTGCGTTTTGAACACATTTACATTGTGTGTAAAATCCAATATATCACACACAGGATTGAAATCATACCAAACAGTAAATAAATTCGGCGGAAGATTAGGAATGTAGGTTAATTGATTGCGCGAGCATTGCAGTTGCAGCAACAATTCCGGTAATACAGGTAAATATGTCAATTTGTTATTTGAACATACCATTAATGTTAGATTAAGGGGCAATGCTGGCAACGATGTCAATCTGCAATTGCTGCAATTAAATTCTATAATGCTGTCTGGCAACTTCGGCAATTGTGTTAAATAATTAAAATCACAATTAAATGTGCAAAGTTTTTGCGGCAATTCCGGCATCATTTTTAAACAATTATTACTACAACTGAGTGTTAATAATTCTGGCGGCAAAGGTGGCAACGATGCCAATTCACACGAATCGCACATTAGTATTTGCAACGAATCCGGCAAATTGGGCAAATTGGTCAATTTGGTTCTGCCACAATAGAATTTTATTAAATTGCTGGGCAAATTGGTCATTTTTCGCAACGGATTATACTCGCAATGCAATTCGGTTACTGTGTCGGGAATATGCGGAAGCGTTTCCAAACACATTGTGTCGCACCATAATGTGCGCAGTCCTTGCGGCAGTTCGCACAAAATCGCGATTTTATTATTGCCGCATCGCAACGCCCCTAAATTGGGCGGTAAAACAGGCAATGTGTGCAAATTGTTGTGTGTGCAATATAGTTCAACGAGACTTTGCGGAAGTTCGGGCAACACACTCAAATTATTGTATTCGCATCTTAATTGCAAGAGTCCGCACGGGATTTCGCCCAATTCACTTAATTTGCAATCGGCACAATCCAGGTGCAATAGAGAACTCGGCAGTCTCGGTAACATTTTCGCAACAAAATGATTATTGCCGCAAAGTAGTTCTGTAAGACCATCATTTAATTCGGGCAAAGCAACCAAATTGTTGCGACCACAATCTAATATTCTTAGACTGGAAGGCAATTCGGGCAAAACCGTCAACTTATTCATATTGCACAGTAATATTCTCAAATTGCGCGGCAGGGGTGGCAAAGAAGTCAATTGATTATAGCGCAGATTGAGTTTTAACAAATTGGTCATATGAGATAAACACACTATGGTTGTTAATCCCTTGGACTGAAGTTCAACACATTCAGTATTTTCGTCAAATTTATATATGTTTGTCATTTTGTTTTATTTTGCCAATGGAGAAAATCCCCCAAACCAGAACAATTTTCACGCATTCACTATTTCATAAAAATCGGTAAGATACATTCGGCAACAAGGGCAATTTGCATTTTCCTTTTTTGAATACACCGTGTTAATGCAATTCACACAGAAATTGTGTTTGCAATTTGTCTGTATTTCTATTTGATTTTCATAACAAATGGGGCAAATATCGCGTGTGTCCATTTGTATCTTGATTTCTTTGTGTGGGACCATTTTCAAAGAAACATAATAATCAACAATAAAATGACCTTCGACCTTAATCACATATCTGTCGTCCAGTGATGCCAACCATTTGCCGCAAGGGATGTTGCCGTTTAAACACGATGCGCGAAACGCATAATGATTGTCTGCCGAAATAACAATGGTGGGTTTTACGCCAAATAACCACTTGGCAATTTCAAGGTGTCCGCACCGACACGCCCATTTAAATGCGAATTCATCCAAAATGGATATATTTATATCGGGTTTAATGCTAAGCAACCACTTGGCAACTTCAATGTGTCCATTGGCGCACGCCTGCCGAAAGGCGTATTCATTTTCTGCCGAAACATTTATTGCCGGATTTTTATCAAATAACCATTTGGCAACAATCAATTTACCGCTTTCACACACATTTGTGAAAATGGCATCATTGATGCAGGTTATGAGCAAAGGATTAACATCAAACAACCACTGTATGATATCCATTTTGCCATAAAGACAGGCGCAATTGAATGCGCGACCATTGTTTGAAAGAAAATCGATTGCTCTATTGGAAATTTCATACAACCATTGTGCAATTTTCAAATCTCCTTTGGCGCATACACGAGCAAAAATAATATAGTCATTTGCCGAAATATTAATATGTTGTTTTTCAATTTCATACAACCATTGAATGACATCTAAATGCCCGCTGGTGCAAACATAACGAAATATTTGTTGTATGGTGTTTCTGCCAGCGTCGGGCACTACGCTTTTTATGAGTTTTGCAATATCCAAATAATTATATTCGCACGCAAGTGAAAATGCAATATCAATATTGGCATTGTGTTCAATTGTATCGAAAAATTGCATCAACCACACCGCAATTTCATAGTATCCTCTAATGCACACGGTTGAAAAAATGCTTGACGGGATTTTAATTTGCGGATACATTTGCAACAATAGTTTAGCAATGGCGATTCTGCCGTTTTCGCAACTAATTCGAAAGAGAAAATCACAGTTAATTTCGGGTTTAGTGATTTTGTATTGTGATATTAACCATTTCATAACATCTATATGACCGTTTTGACAAGCAATTTGGAATGCGCAATTATTATTTGCATACATATTGATGTTGGGGTTAATGGATAATAACCATTGCGCGACCTCTATGTGACCGTTGCCACAGGAATGACAAAAGGCAAACTCGTCATTTGCCGAAATATCGATGGTTGGTTTAATGGACAATAACCATTGCGCAACATTTTTGTGACCATAGCGACACGCGTGAGAAAAAGAATAATCACCGATTGCGGAAATGTTAATATTTGGTTTAATAGACAGCAACCATTTGGCAACTTCAATGTTCCCGTTTTCGCACGCCCATCGGAAGGGTTCTTCGTCCCACACAGAAATATGAATATTATTTTTTGTATTTTTGTTGGTTTCAAATATGAATTTGACAATTTCGAGATTGCCTTTTTTGCAGGAAAAAGAAAATAAAAAATCGCAGTCGTCAGTAATATATGATTCTGTGAATTTTGGATTTTTAATACAAAACTGTTGAATGGTTTCTAGGGATGCGTGTCTTTCAATTAAATCGCAAAAATCATCTAATAAATATTCGGGTTCTTCGTATTCCATAATGTGATTTATGCATAATTATTTATATATCTGTTTTATATATTAATGAAACGCACACAAAAGGGCGGAGACAAACCGGGTCGTTTAACGCCGGAAATAATTAATAGGTTTAGTGATCCAGATATGGAATGGCACATGAATCCTTTGTATGGACTTATTTACTGTAATATAGGATTAGTATCTAATTATTATAATTTAACTGAAATCAAGAGCAAATCCATCAATGCGGAAGAATCAAAGATTATTAAAGAAACGTGTTACAGAATTCCAGGCACGCAAACAATAAAACCAACAAAAAAAATATTTGAAAAAATAAATCCAAAAGAGATTGGAATCTTTATTGCGGCAAAGTATTTAAACAAAGTTGGAGAAAAAAAAATAATATTTGTTGATAACAACAAATTATATAAATCAGAATATGAAATTGAAACAAAGCAATTTGAAAAAATTCGTGAAATAGTCATAAAAATAAACAAATTTGTTCCAATGTTTAGAGATTATAAAAAAAATGCTTCGACAAATGCTTCGACAAATGCTTCGTCTACTGCTTCGTCTACTGCAGCAGCAGAAGAAGTTGACACTATTTATTCCGCAGAACCCGGCGACCTTTTTATTTACAGAATGCTACTGTATTATTTGTGGTGGATAGCAAATGACGAAAAAGGAATTGATGATTACTATGAGGGTGTAAAAGAAATTTTTGACATTGCAAATATTACTATGACTGGCGAAGGTGAAATTGATTACACATTTGAAAAAGCAATTTTACCAATAATTTATTCACAGAATCCCATTCAAATTTACAATCAAGATTGGGCGTTGCATTTTTGTCATTCAAAAGAACAACAAACTTATCCTGATTGTGGTGAAAGTTCTGTGCGCAATTTAATAAACATATTGTGTTTTGAAAATGACGTGTTCAATCTTAAGTTGTTAGAAGAAAAAGGTGCTATACCAGAACTATTGGAATATTACAGCGTGTTTGGTGATTTTTCATCCCAGAGCAAAACAGAAAAAAAAAATATATTTGGACTAAAATTAAATGCTCGTGATGCGTGGAGCAAATTATTAATTGACCACGCACAAAAAAATGTGAAGTTTTTACAACAATGCATTAGTAGTGGCAGCAACAGCAGCGGCGGTGGTGCTGCTAGCACAGCACCATATAGTTTTGAAATTAGACCAGGAACCACAACAACAATTGACATTGATGGTTTGCCCACATCTGTGTGCAATTTATTGGCAGTAATACACAATTTATTGCCAGCAATAACAACTTGGAAACAATTTGAAAATAAAAATATTGAAATTAATGAAGAAGAAGATATAAAGGTGGATAAAGACTGCGTTGGAAATATAATTTTCAAACATTTCAAATATGGAAGATACAAATTACATTTGCAATCAATGCATTATTATGTGGAGCACATTGACAAAGTCAAAAGTCAAGGAAAACCATCACACGTGGATAAAAGAAAAAATAATATTATAAATTATTTATTAAAAGATCCACAATACAACCCGGATGAAGATGAATATTTGCATTTTAACTACACTGATGAAGAATTGCTTAAATTATTTTATTATATACATTTGTCGAGTTCTATGGCATATTGTTTATTTGAGTTATCAATCACAGATAAACACAACAATGATGATATGCGACAACGACTTAAGATAGATGTTAATTCTGAATATTTTAATAAAATTGTTGCAAATTATGGCAAAGATCCAATAATAAATAAATATGCTTTTAAATCTAAAAATTTGAATTTTTTAAAAATGTTTCCGGAACTAACACATTTGAACTTTAGCATTCCATTTGGTGTGACAGAAATGGATTTAACTCCAATAGAGAAATCAAAAATTACATCATTGGGAAATTATTTTTTGCATAATTTTGGAGGTGAATCAATAGACTTAGAACAATTAAAAAATATAAAAACTATCGGCAACATGTTTTTGTGTAATAGCAAATTGACAAAAGTTGATTTGTCTCCTTTGGAAAACATTGAATCTTTACAAATCGGATTTATGTGTGATTGTGATAAGTTGATTCAAGTAAATGCAACAAAATTAATGCCAAAACTTAAAACACTTGGACACAACTGTTTTTCTTTTATAAAAAATAATCCTCCAGCAAAAACAACATTTAATTTGTCTGGATTTCAAAATGTTGAAATAATTGGTGATAATGCATTTAATAGATGTAATATATATTGTGAAGAATTTGATTTTTCTATATTTCAAAATGTTAGAACAATTGGGGAACGTTTTATGACTAATTGTTTCAAAATAGGTTTTGCTGGTAAAAAACCAATAGATCTGTCTTGTTTGCAAAAACTTGAAACTATTGGAGATTATTTTTTGTCAGATTGTTCTGGATTGGAAAGCATTATTTTAAAAGACCTTCACCATTTGCGTAGCATTGGTAATTCATTTTGTTTTTTTAATAGCACAGCAAGAGTTGATTTAATTGGATTAGAAAATCTGGAAACCATTGGAAATGCTTTTTTAAATAATATGCTATCTTTAGAAAGTGTCAATTTTGTTGGATTGCCAAAACTCACAACTATTGGAAATGATTTTTTAAAGTTGTGCAAAAAAATGACAACTATTAATTTTACCGGTTTTGCAAGTGTTAGAACTATTGGTAATAACTTTATGATGGATTGTGACGGAATAGAGAGTTATCGAGGTCATATTAATACATTTGACATAACACCATTAACAAATCTTGAAAGTGTTGGAGAAAACTTTCTCCAATGGAATTCATTAAAACCTATAAATTATCCTGCTCTCATTTGCACTGCAAAACAGAAGGAAATGTTAGAAAAAACGGGTCACCAATTTACAGGAGGAAATGACACAATAATGGGTGGCAGAGGTCGCAAGACCATTAAACGCAGACGCAACAACAAGAGACAAACAAAGAGACGAGGCGAAGGGCGAAGACACAAATAAAACAATATACCATCATACACGATGTTATATTCTGACTGGACAATGCTTTCATTGGCGTTTGCCATAGAGCAATTGGTGAAACATATACAATCCTGTAATAGCAAGAGTGCCAATAAAGAATTGTTGTCCGCCGTCCATATATTTCATAAAGTTGCCAACTGTGATTTCATCTCTATCGTCCACCGATTTGGGCATTATAAATGGTTCTATATATTCTTTGGGAATAATTGGAGCAGACCCCGAAAACAAATTGGACGGTGTGCGTTCTATTTCGGCAAGAGACAAATTCTTGTTTTTTGCAACGGTTTTTTTGCCCTTAATATCGGTTTCATTTATGTCAACCATCATACACATTTCCGAAAATTTTTTATCGGTATCTTCAAAAACATTGGAATTGAAGGCAGTTTCAAAATCGGCATAAGCAGAATCCAGCAATCCGTTTTTGCCTTTTTTGCCCTTGGGCATTTTCACATTAATAATTGTGTGTCTGGGCACAGATAGTCCTGTTTTAACATCATTGCACATAGCACCCGTTTCCGAAACATAAATTCGTCCTACAGGATGCGTCACATTTGGCATTTTTTTGGAATTCTCGCCATTTAGTATTTTGCGATATTCGCCAATATCATAGATGTTTTGATTCACATTTACTTTGCTAAATTTGGGTGGTGTTATTAAACTAGAATAATTGGATTCCATATTTTCTATATGTATATCACTTATAAAAAATCCAAATTATTTTGCCCCTTTTTTCAATATGCGTTCAATGATGCGTTGATGTGCTTCCACAATAGAGGAAACTCTATTCAAATAGGACGCCTCTATTTCTTTTTGACACTGTTTTTGTATTTTTGAAATGCACGATGCACGGTCGGTAGTTGATGAAATCTTTTCACAAGCAGAAGTGTTTTTATTCTTGCACAGTTCGGCAAGTTTTGTTTCATTCATTTCTGACAGGTCTGCGATGACCTCCGATAGAGAATCATTGCCACCATATTGAAATATCTTAGTTATTCCCGCATTTGTTTGTAAATCTTTGTCATTAATGGCAATCCCCGCATTTACGAGTGTTTTTAGATTTGACAAAATTAGCATATTGCCGGATACATCGCGATTGTATGTAATTTCTTGAACAGCATCTGTGTAGGGTTCTTTGAGTGTGCGAATCATATCAATTTGTGTATTCACTTTGTCAAACAGATTTGCTATGGTTTCGGAATTCTCTATTGGTTCTGATGTTGCAGAAGGCGTTTCCGAAGTGGCAGTTTCAAATGTTTCATAACGAGGTGTTAAATGACCCGAGAACCAAGTTTTTATTATGTGGTTTGTGATGACATAGAGTAAAAAAATAAATACAAACCCCGATACAATTGTTTTCATAAAGTTAAAATCCATTTTCAAACAAATTTATATATTGTGCATATAAAAAAGGAGGGGTCCTGGGAAACCAAGGTT